>JAEEGG010000754.1_pt1 | contig 95311 bp, 87 predicted proteins | sample 9134161 | NCBI WGS metagenome assembly JAEEGG01 (sample SAMN16246543, study PRJNA631951) | gut metagenome | biome: gut microbiome; feature: rumen; material: CR-attached | host: Bos | place: Iran: Karaj | collected 2018-10
ATAAACCTGTCGCGAAAGTTTGTATCTTCGCGACATCAACGTAAACCGATATCAGGACTTCTTCGTCCTAACTACTTATTGTTCAACATCGGTAAACTAATATCAGGACTAGACATTGTGTGCCGTCTCGAAAGAGGTTACCGCAGAAAGGTACACCCGGGGGGAAAGGCCCGTCTCAAACCCGGCTTTTGACCGAGCTTTCACCCGGACTATCTACCCTCATCTTTGAAGGGGAAAGCCATCATCTCCAATATCCAGTCGGCCCCCTTATCAACTGTCGTTAGGGGTGCCAAGCGCGACACCCCTAACGACGAAAACGCCCCTTTTTGCTGTTAGGGGTGCTTGGAGTGACACCCCTAACGACACCCAGGCGTATGAATGTCTCCGGCCAGCGGTCGGGTGGCGACAACGATGGAGAGCAGGAAGCTGTGGGCCCGGGCGTGGGCGGTTTAGTGCCCGGGAATGCAGTTGGCGCGTAGTGGGCGCCGAAGGGGCGCCGAGAGAGCAGGGAAGGAGTGCTAGGGCACTGCCGGACGCTGAGGGGCACCGCCGGACGCTGTGGAACGCCGAGGGGGCGTCGAGAGAGCACGGAAGGAGTGCTGAGGGGCGCTGCCGGGCACTGAGGGGACGCCGAGGAACGCCGAGGGGGCGCTACAGGTACGTCACTATCTCGCCGACAGGCTTCCGCACGTCATGGAGTTCCGTGGGACTGCCGGCACCGTCGGCCGGATAGCCGACCGCAAGGAGGGCATAGATCCCGTGCTCGCGGGTTTCGGGGAGGACTTCCCGTATCTTGCTGGGGTTGAAGTCCCAGATCCACATGTTGGCTAGCCCGGCGTCCGTGGCCGTCAGCATCAGGTGCGTCAGGACGATGGCGGCGTCGGTTTTCGCCGAGTTGATGCCGTCGCACTCGCGTACCCAGGCCTCTTCGTTCCGGCATCCGACGATCAGGACAAGCGGCGCGCCGTAGCAGGGGTGGACCGTCCTGAGCCGGGCGAGGGCTTCCTCGCTCCGGACGGCCCAGATCCGGGTGGGCTGGAGATTGCTCGCAGAAGGGGCCAGCCGTCCGGCTTCCAGGATCATGTTCAGCTTGGAGTCGGAGACGGGGTACTTGGTGAAGGAGTGGCATGAGTACCGGCTGGCGAGGATCTGCATGAAGGCATCGGAGCCATACTCATACTTGGTGATCTTCTGCTCGACGTCGGAAAAGGTGGCGCGGTTCCCGATTTTGGCGATGTCGCTGATGCGACTGAGGAAATTCTTCTTCATCTTCTGTTTCGTTTTAATCTTCCTTGACAGCCAAATATAGTAAGAACCAGCCAATTCTCCAAGTTTTTCAGGGAGGCGCGCCCTCCTTTCGCAGTGCCGGTCGAAAATGCGCGAATATTTTTTTGGACCAAATCTGTAAATGGCGGAAAAATGCGATGGTTAACCTGCAAAAACCGCGGTCGAAAATGTGCGATTTTTTTGCAAAAAGTCTTGGCGGTTCGGAAATTTTTTGTAACTTTGCATTCCCAAAATTGCGGCAAAATGCACCCAACCAGCTGAGCCTCAATTAGTTAGGGGTTTGAACGAAATTTTTTAAAGTAATACAGCAATGTTACAACCGAAAAGAACAAAATTCAGAAGGGAACAGAAGAACCGCATGAAGGGCAACTCCGGAAGGGGTCACCAGCTTGCGTTCGGCTCTTTCGGCCTCAAGACCCTTGAAAATTGTTGGCTTACTGCACAGCAGATAGAGGCGGCCCGTCAGGCCCTGACCCGCCGCATGAACCGTGAAGGCCAGGTTTGGATCCGCATCTTCCCGGTGAAGCCTTTCACCGCGAAGCCGCTCTCCACCCGTATGGGTAAGGGTAAGGGCGATCCCCAGGGCTTCGTCGCTCCCGTTACGCCCGGCCGTATCCTTTTCGAGGCCGAAGGTGTGACCCTCGCCACCGCGAAGGAGGCCATGCGCCTCGCCGCCCAGAAGCTCCCCGTCGCGACCAAGTTCGTCGTCCGCCGGGACTATGTTGAAGAATAATATAAGGAGGAGAAGAAATGAAAATTGCTGAAGTACGCGAAATGTCCATTGCCGACCTCCGCGACCGCATCGAGATCGAGAAGCGCAACCTCGACACGATGAAACTCAACCACGCTGTCTCTCCGCTGGAGGACACTTCGAAATTCAGGAAGACCCGCCAGGATATTGCCCGCATGATCACTATCCTCGCCGAGAAGGAAAAGAACCAATAAGCGTAGAATCCCATGGAAAGAAATCTTCGTAAGGAAAGAATAGGTATCGTGGTCAGCAACAAGATGGACAAGTCCATCGTCGTCGCCGTCGAGCGTCACGAGAAGCACCCTATTTACGGCAAGTTCGTAAAGAAGACCACCAAGTTCGTTGCCCAGGATGACAAGAATGAATGCAACATCGGCGATACGGTCCGCATCATGGAGACCCGCCCGCTGAGCAAGACCAAGAACTGGAGATTAGTTGAAATCGTAGAAAAAGCGAAGTAATTATGATACAGCAGGAAACACGTTTACTGGTGGCCGACAACAGCGGTGCGAAGGAAGTCCTTTGCATCCGTGTGCTGGGCGGTACCAACCACCGTTATGCGACCGTCGGCGACACGATTGTCGTCGCCGTGAAGAGCGCGATCCCCGGCGGCGACGCCAAGAAGGGCACCGTGACCAAGGCGGTCGTCGTCCGCACCAAGAAGGAAATCCGTCGCGCCGACGGTTCCTATATCCGTTTTGACGACAATGCCTGCGTCCTTCTGAACAACGCCGGCGAACTCCGCGGCACCCGTATCTTCGGTCCCGTCGCCCGTGAGCTCCGCGAGAATTACATGAAGATCGTTTCACTGGCACCGGAGGTCCTTTAATCAGCAGCAACCATGAAGAAATTCCACATCAAGAAAGGCGACGTCGTTTTCGTCAACGCCGGCAACGATAAAGGCAAGACCGGCAAGGTCCTCGAGGTTCTCCGCGACAAGGACCGCGTCATCGTAGAAGGTGTCAACATGGTGTCCAAGCACACCAAGCCCAATTCGCAGAACCCGCAGGGCGGTATTGTTAAACAGGAAGCAGGTATCCATATTTCCAATGTCCAGCTGATGGATTCGTCCGCGAAGCCGGTCAAGGTCGGCTACAAGACGGTCGATGGAAAGAAGGTCCGTTACGCCAAGAAATCCGGAGAGGAGGTTTAAGTTATGGCAAAGAAAGCACAGAAAGTCGAGGTCATGGCCCTTCCGGCCGACTATGTTCCGACCCTCAAGAAGACTTATAAGGAGGAGATCGTTCCCGCTCTGATGAAGCAGTTCTCCTATACGACCGTGATGCAGGTCCCGAAGCTCGTCAAGATCACCCTCAACGAAGGTGTCGGCGACGCGACCCAGGACAAGAAGATGGTCGAGGAGTCCGCTGAAGAACTCTCCATCATCGCCGGCCAGAAGGCCGTCATCACTTCCTCCCGCAAGGATATCTCCAACTTCAAGCTCCGTAAGGGCATGCCGATCGGCGCGAAGGTCACCCTCCGCGACGTGAAGATGTACGAGTTCCTCGAGCGCCTCATCCGTGTGGCCCTCCCGCGTATCCGTGACTTCAACGGTATCTCCGAGAAGCTTGACGGCCAGGGCAACTACACCCTCGGCATCAAGGAGCAGATCATCTTCCCCGAGATCGAGATCGACAAGAACCCCCGTATCCACGGCATCGAAATCACTTTCGTGACCACCGCCAATACCGATGAAGAGGCGCACGCCCTCCTCAAGGCCTTCGGTCTCCCGTTCAAGAAACACAACAATTAAGACATAGAAGATGGCAAAAGAATCCATGAAAGCCCGCGAAGTCAAGCGCGCGAAATTAGTTGCCAAGTACGCCGCCAAGCGGCAGGCCCTGAAAGAGGCCGGCGATTACGCCGCCCTCGACAAGCTCCCGAAGAACGCGAGCCCGGTCCGCCTGCACAACCGCTGCTCCCTCACCGGTCGTCCGAAGGGATATATGCGCGACTTCGGCCTGAGCCGTATCCAGTTCCGTGAGATGGCCTCCCAGGGTCTCATCCCGGGCGTGAAGAAGGCCAGCTGGTAAGATATAACAACAATCGGATATCGGGCGTCCCCGCGGCGCCGGTCCACAAAAAGACAAAAAAATGACTGATCCCATTGCAGATTTCCTGACTCGCATCCGCAATGCTTACCTCGCCGGTAAGAAGGTTGTCGAGATCCCTTCATCCAACATGAAGGTCGCCATCACGAAGATTCTTTGTGAGAAAGGCTACATCCTCAGCTACAAGGTAGTCGAGGGAACCCCGTTCAATACCATCAAGATCGCCCTCAAGTATCATCCGCAGACCAAGACCGCCGCGATCAAGAAGATCATCCGCGTCTCTTCCCCCGGTCTGAGGAAGTATGCCGACGTCAAGAACATGCCGCGCGTCCTCAACGGCCTCGGCATCGCCGTCCTGTCCACGTCCAAGGGCGTCATCACCGACAAGGAAGCCAAGGAGCTGAATGTCGGCGGTGAAGTCATCTGCTATGTTTATTAATTCAAAAAACAACCTGATATTATGTCAAGAATCGGAAAATTGCCTGTAAACCTTCCGGCCGGCGTGAGCGTTGAACTGCTCGACGGTAACGTGGTGAAGGTGAAAGGCCCTCTTGGTGAGCTCAGCCAGAAGGTTGACCCGGATATCACCGTCACCATCGAGGGAAATGAAATCAAGTTCACCCGCCCGGGTGACCAGCCGCGCTTCCGCTCCATGCACGGCCTTTACCGCGCGCTCGTCCACAACATGGTGGTCGGTGTGTCCGAAGGCTTCACCATCAAGCAGGAGTTCGTCGGTGTCGGTTACCGCGTGGCCGCCCAGGGCCAGCTCCTGACCATGTCCCTCGGCTACTCCCACGACATCCAGCTGATGCTTCCGGAGGAAGTCAAGGCCGAGACCCCGCAGGTCCGCAAGGGTGAGAACCCGCTCCTGATCCTCAAGAGCATCGACAAGCAGCTTGTCGGCCAGGTGGCCGCCAAGATCCGCTCGTTCCGTCGTCCTGAGCCGTATAAGGGCAAGGGTATCAAGTTCGTCGGTGAGACGCTGCGCCGCAAGGCCGGCAAGACCGCATCCGCTAAATAATATAGGAGGACACAAGTTATGGCATTGAGTAGAATTGAAAGAAGAAGAAGGATCCACTATCGTATCCGCAAGCACGTCAATGGCACGGCCGAGCGTCCCCGGATGGTTGTCTTCAGAAGCAACAAGCAGATCTATGTCCAGGTGATCGACGATGAGCAGGGCCGTACCCTCGCCGCCGCCGCTTCCAACGACAAGGCGCTTGCCGCCGAGTGCAAGGGCAAGAACGGCATCGACGCCGCCGCGATCGTCGGCAAGGCCATCGCCGAACGCGCCCAGGCCCAGGGTATCAAGAAGGTCGCTTTCGACCGCGGAGGATACCTGTTCCACGGTAGAGTTAAAAGTTTGGCTGACGCTGCCCGTGAAGGCGGCCTCGAATTCTAGAAGGAAAGACTATGGCAAATACAAACGTAAAAAGAGTCAAGACGTCCGATCTTGAACTGAAGGACAGGCTGGTCGCCATCAACCGCGTGACCAAGGTCACCAAGGGTGGCCGTCACTTCCGCTTCGCCGCCATCGTCGTCGTCGGCGATGAGAACGGTGTCGTTGGCTATGGTCTCGGCAAGGCGAACGAAGTTACCTCCGCCATCGCGAAGGGCGTCGAGGACGCCAAGAAGAACCTCGTGAAGGTCCCCGTGATCAACACGACCATCCCGCACGAGATGGAGTGCCGTTTCGGCGGCGCCCAGGTGTTCATGAAGCCGGCCGCCCCCGGTACCGGTGTCAAGGCCGGCGGTGCGATGCGTGCTGTTTTCGAGTCCGCAGGCATCCAGAACGTCCTTGCGAAATCCAAGGGCTCGTCCAACCCGCACAACCTCGTCAAGGCCACCATCGCGGCCCTGACCGAGATGAGAGACGCCTACACCGTGGCCGGTCTCCGCGGCATCCCGATGAGCAAGGTTTTTAACGGTTAATATAGGAGACAGAGATTATGGCAAAGCTCAGAATTACCCAGGTCATCAGCAAGAATGGTGAGACCCGCCGGCAGATCGCCAACCTCCGGTCCCTCGGCATCCGCAAGATGCACCAGACCGTCGAGGTCGAGGACACTCCGATCAACCGTGGCCAGCTGGAGAAGGTCCAGCATCTCGTTAAGTTTGAGGTTATCGATTAAGGAGGAGAAAGAGATGAAACTTGAAAATCTGAAACCCGCAAAGGGTGCAACACACAACAGCAAGCGAGTAGGTCGCGGTCAGGGCTCCGGTAAGGGCGGCACCGCCACCCGTGGTACCAAGGGTGCCCAGGCCCGTGCGGGTTACTCCCACAAGATCGGTTTCGAAGGCGGCCAGATGCCTATCCAGCGCCGTCTGCCGAAGTTCGGCTTCAAGAACCCGACCCGCGTCGAGTACGCTCCGATCAATGTCGCCACGCTCCAGGCTCTCTCCGAGAAGCTCGGTGTCAAGGCCTTCGATCCCGAGGTGCTCATCGGCGCCGGCCTCGTTTCCAAGGGTGACCTGGTGAAGATCCTCGGCAACGGTGAACTCACCGCCGCCCTGGAGGTCAGCGCGCACGCGTTCTCCAAGTCCGCCATCGCCAAGATCGAGGCTGCCGGAGGAAAAACCACCGTAATTGAATAAGCGATGAAGAAATTTATCGAGACAATCAAGAACATCTACAAGATCGAGGAACTCCGCAAGCGGATCGGTTACACGATCCTCCTCGTGCTGATCTACCGCCTGGGCTGCTATGTCGTGCTGCCCGGCCTGGATCCGGCCCGGCTTTCGGCGCTCCAGGGGAGCACGCAGGAAGGCCTCGTCGGCCTCCTCAACATGTTCTCCGGCGGTGCGTTCGGTAACGCCTCGATCTTCGCGCTCGGTGTGATGCCGTACATCTCGGCATCCATCGTGGTCCAGCTGCTCGGCATGTTCGTCCCTTCCTTCCGCAAGATGCAGATGGAGGGCGAGAGCGGCCGGCGCAAGATGAACCAGATCACCCGCTACCTGACCATCCTGATCCTGTGCATCCAGGGTCCGGCCTATGTCACCGGCATGATCCCGCGCAACGCGGTCGCCGTCGGCTGGAGCGGTTTCATGTTCAACCTGATCTCCACCCTGATCCTGATGTCGGGCTCCATGTTCGTCATGTGGCTGGGTGAGCGCATCACCGACCGCGGCATCGGCAACGGTATCTCCCTGATCATCATGATCGGTATCGTCGCCCGCCTGCCGTTCGCGGTGGTCGCCGAAGTGGGCCAGAAGCTTTCCGCCAACAGCGGCGGCGGCCTGCTCCTGCTGGTGGTTGAATTCGTTGTCTGGTATTTCGTCGTCATCGCCGCGATCGCGCTGGTGCAGGCGGTCCGCAAGGTCCCTGTGCAGTATGCGCGCCGCGTGGTGGGCAACAAGCAGTACGGCGGTGTCCGCCAGTACCTCCCCCTGAAGATCAACGCCGCCGGCGTCATGCCGATCATCTTCGCCCAGGCGCTGATGCTCTTCCCGATGTTGTTCCAGCTTTCCGACCGGACCCGCGGTCTCGCCGCGGCCTTCGGCAACTACACCGGTTTCTGGTACAACTTCGTGTTCTTCATCCTCGTTGTCGTCTTCACGTACTTCTACACCGCCGTCACGGTCAACCCGCAGATGATGGCCGAAGACATGAAGAAGAACGGTGGATTCATCCCGGGTGTCAAGCCCGGCAAGCCGACCATGAAGTATCTCGACAATATCCTGGACCGTGTGACCCTCCCGGGTTCCATCTTCCTCGGTATTATCGCCATCCTTCCGGCGTTCGCGATCCTCGCGGGTGTCAACAACCAGTTCGCAAGCTTCTACGGCGGTACTTCCCTCCTGATCCTTGTGGGCGTTGTCCTCGACACGCTGCAGCAGATTGAAGGCTACCTCCTCATGCGCCACTATGACGGTCTCATGAAGACGGGTCGCCTGACCGGACGTTCCGGCCTGTAGTTCTTTGAGATAGAAGCGAAGATGTTGAAGCCCAAGACAGCCGAGGAAATCGAGTTGCTCAGGATCAACGGAGACCTGGTGTCCCGTACACTGGCAGAGGTCGGTAAGTGGGTCGCCCCCGGTGTGACAACTGCAAAGTTGAACGAGGTGGCCGAGACCTTTATCCGTGACCATGGCGCGATTCCCAGCTTCAAGGGGTTCGAAGGCTTCCCGGCAGCCCTCTGCATGTCGGTCAACGATGTGGTCGTCCACGGTTTCCCGTCGGACACCCCCCTCAAGGAGGGAGACATCGTCTCGGTCGACTGCGGAACGCTGTACAAGGGGTATAACGGGGATTCGGCATACACTTTCCCGGTCGGGGAAGTGGATGCCGGGACCCGGAAACTCCTGGATGTCACCAAGGCCTCCCTCTACAAGGGGATCGAGGCCGCGGTGGCGGGCCATCGGACCGGAGACATCGGACACGCGGTGCAATCGTATGCGGAGTCGTTCGGATTCTCTGTCGTCCGTGAACTGGAAGGACATGGAATCGGGCGGGAGATGCACGAGGCCCCCGGCGTTCCGAATTACGGAAGGCAGGGGCACGGGGCAAGGCTCGCCGAAGGAATGACCATCTGTATCGAGCCGATGATCTGCGCGGGTTCGCGCGGTGTGTACCTTGCAAGAAATGGTTGGGCAGTGCACACCTCGGACCACAAGAACGCGGCCCATTACGAGCTTACGGTTGTTGTCCGGAAAGGCCGGGCTGAACAGCTTTCGACCTTCGATTATATCGAAAAGGACAGTACGATTAAATTTTAATGTGAGTTTTTCATTATGTCAAAACAAGTAGCTATCGAGCAGGATGGAACAGTCATCGAGACCCTTCCGAACGCGATGTTCCGCGTAGAGCTGGAAAACGGTCACGTCCTCCTCTGCAACATTTCGGGTAAGATGAGGATGCACTTTATCCATATCCTTCTTGGTGACCGGGTCAAAGTGGAGATCTCACCTTACGATTTAACCAAAGGAAGAATTTCTTTCAGATACAAATAAAAGCACAAAGCAATGAAAGTCAAGACATCCATCAAGAAGCGCAGCGAAGATTGCAAGATCGTCCGCCGGAAAGGCCGTCTGTATGTGATCTGCAAGAAGAACCCGAAGTTCAAGATGCGCCAGGGATAATATTCTGTTGTATAACTAATTAAGGGAATTATAAAAATATGGCAAGAATAGCCGGTGTTGATTTACCGAACAACAAAAGGGGAGAGATAGGCCTGACCTATATCTTCGGAATCGGCCGCAGCTCCGCCCAGGCCATCCTGGACAGCTGTGGAATCGATCGCAACATCAAGGTTGGTGACTGGAACGACGAGCAGATCGCTGCCATCCGTAACCTGATCAACAACGAGTACAAGATCGAGGGCGAACTCCGTTCTTCCGTCCAGATGGACATCAAGCGGCTCATGGATATCGGTTGCTACCGCGGTATCCGCCACCGCGCCGGTCTCCCGGTGCGCGGCCAGAGCACCAAGAACAACGCCCGTACGCGCAAGGGTAAGAAGAAGACCGTTGCGAACAAGAAGAAGGCAACCAAGTAACCTCCGATGAATTATGGCAAAGAAAACTACAACAGCAAAGAAGAGAGTTGTCAAGGTTGAAGCTTATGGCGAGGCCCATATTTCATCGACCTTCAACAACGTCATCGTTTCGCTCACCAACGCCCAGGGCCAGGTCATCAGCTGGTCTTCTGCCGGCAAGTGCGGCTTCCGCGGTTCCAAGAAGAACACGCCCTATGCCGCCCAGATGGCCGCCGAGGATGCGTCCAAGACCGCTTTCGACGCCGGTCTCCGCAAGGTGAAGGCATACGTCAAGGGTCCGGGTTCCGGTCGTGAGTCCGCCATCCGCACCATCAACAACGCCGGTATCATCGTGACCGAGATCATCGACGTCACCCCGATGCCGCACAATGGCTGCAGACCGAAAGGCCGTCGTAAAGTTTAACCTTTTAAAAGCAGAATTACCATGGCAAGATATACTGGTCCCAGCACCCGCATCGCCCGCAAGTTCGGTGAGCCCATCTATGGTCCGGACAAGGTTTTCGAGAAGAGAAACACCCCTCCGGGACAGCATGGCCTCGCTGCCAAGCGCAAGAAACAGAAAGAATACGGCACCCAGCTCAAGGAGAAGCAGAAAGTCAAATACATGTACGGCCTGCTCGAGCGTCAGTTCCGCAATACCTATGACAAGGCTGCCCGCATGAAAGGCCAGACCGGTGTCAACCTCCTCCTCCTCCTGGAGTCCCGGCTTGACAACATCGTCTACCGCATGGGCATCGCCCCGACCCGCGCCGCCGCCCGCCAGCTGGTCCTCCACCGCCACATCACCCTGAACGGGACCGTCTGCAACATCCCGTCCTGCCAGGTGAAGCCGGGTGAGACCGTCGCGGTCCGCGAACGCTCCAAGAGCCTCGAGGTCATCCAGAACAGCGTGGCTTCCGCCACCAAGTATGCCTGGATCGAGTTCGACGCGAAAGAGCTGTGCGGCAAGTTCCTCAACCTCCCCGCCCGCGAGGAAATCCCTGAGAACATCAACGAGCAGCACATCGTCGATCTCTACTCCAAGTAAGCGTTTTAACACCCAGAAAAGATATTTTTATGGCAATCTTATCATTCCAGAAACCGGACAAGGTCATCATGCTCGAAGGCACCGAGACCGTGGGCCGTTTCGAGTTCCGGCCGCTTGAGCCGGGCTACGGACAGACCATCGGCAATGCCCTCCGCCGCATCTTGCTCGCTTCCCTCGAAGGTTTCGCCATCTCCCAGATCAAAGTCGAGGGCGTGGACCAGGAATTCGCGACCATCCCCGGCGTGATCGAGGGAATGCAGGACATCATCCTCAACCTGAAGCAGGTCCGCTTCAAGAGGATGGTCGAAACCGAGGACTCCGAAGTGGTTACCGTGACTGTCAGCGGACAGCAGGAATTCACCGCCGAGGACATTTCCAAGGGATTGTCTTCTTTCAAGGTGTTGAATCCCGAGCAGCACATCTGCTCGCTCGAACCCTCCGTCAAGCTCGTTATGACCATCACCATCACCAAGGGCCGCGGCTTCGTCCCGGCCGAGGAGATGCGCGAGGAGAACACCCCCATCGGGACCCTCCCCGTCGATGCGATCTACACGCCCATCAAGAAGGTCAACTGGACCGTCGAGCCCTGGCGTGTCGAGCAGAAGACGGACTACGAGAAGCTCAACCTCGAGATTGTAACGGATGGCTCCATCACCCCGAACGTCGCCCTTCAAGACGCCGCCAACATCCTCATCTACCACTTCAAGCTCTTCACCGACGACAAGAAGCTCTCCATCGAGAACACGGTCGAGTCCGAAAGCAAGGAACTGGACGAGGAAGCGCTCCGGATGAAGCATCTCCTTCTGACCAAACTCTCGGATATGGGCCTTTCCGTCCGGGCATACAACTGCCTGAAGGCCGCGGACATCGACACGTTCGCCGACCTCGTATCCTATTCCCGCGCCGAACTGATGAAGTTCCGCAACTTTGGCCGGAAGTCCCTCAACGAGATCGACCAGCTGGTCGAGAAGATGAAGCTTTCGTTCGGACTGGATGTCACCAAGTATAACATTGAACCCAAGAAAAAGATCGTTTAAACAATGAGACACAATAGAGCAGTCAATCATCTTGGTCGCAAGAGCGGACACCGCAAGGCCACCCTCGCCAACATGGCTTCTTCCCTGATCCTCCACAAGCGGATTGAGACGACCGTCGCGAAGGCGAAGGCCCTTAAGCCCTATGTCGAGCCGCTGATCACCAAGTCCAAGGAAGATACGACCCACTCCCGCCGCATCGTCTTCAGCTACCTGAAGAACAAGTATGCCGTGTCCGAGCTGTTCCGTACCATCGCTCCGAAGATCGCCGACCGTCCGGGCGGATACCTCCGTATCCTCCACACCGGTTTCCGTCAGGGTGACGCTGCCGAGATGGCCCTGGTCGAGTTCGTCGACTTCAACGAGGCCGCCCTCGCGTCCGCGCCGAAGGAGGCGAAGAAGAGCACCCGCCGCAGCCGCAGCAAGAAGGCCGCCGAGGCTCCTGCCGAGGCTCCCGTCGAGGCGCCCGCCGCGGAAGAGGCTCCCGCCGCCGAATAAGCGGAACGCCTGTTTCCCGCAAGGCAAAAAGGGCCTTCCCCACCACCGGGGAGGGCCCTTTTTCGGTCTCCGCCTGCAGATATTCCCGGATTTTTCTTAACTTTGTATTCTTTAAGGAATACAATGGTAAAGAAAGATAACAGGAAGTCGCCCTATTTCGCCCCGGAGATCCGCAGGATCCCCCTCCGGCAGGAGCAGGCTTTCCTCCAGAGCATCCAGACCGGACCCATCGAGGGATGGGTCGAGGATCCGGATCCGGAAATAGAATTTTAGTCCCAGCCCAGTATGAAGCGTTTATTGAGAATAAGCACGTTCCTGCCGGGCCTGGTGATCCCCTCCCTCGCCCTTGTGCGCTGCGTCTCCGCGGAGACGGACATGGCCCCGGCCGCTGCCGTCGAAGCCGCGGACTTCTCCCTTTTCCTCCTCCCGGAGGAGACCCGTACCGCCAACGACGGCCTCTCCACGAACTGGGAGACCGGCGACCGTTTCACCCTTTTCCACAAGGTCACGGGCACGGAGGATTTCGTGTTGGACAACCCGTTCACGATCGACGATCCCGCCGCCGGCCATGCGACCGGTTCGGTCCGGGAACTTTCCGGCGCGACCAACGACTGGACGGCGGTCTATCCCTATGCGGGCGTCGATGCGCCGCAAGCTTTCCCGGTGACGGTCGGTTGTGAAAAGACCGCCGTGCAGGGCCAGGCGGCCTATGGTTCCACCACCCATCTCGCCGGCCCCCATTTCCCCCTGTACGGTTTCGTCCAGGGCGTCGGCCTCGCGACGGTCCCGACCCTCCCGATGCGTCAGCTCGCCGCCGTCGCCGCGGTCAAGGTGACCAATACCCTCGATGAGCCCATCCTGGTCGACGGACTGTCCCTGACGGCTCCGGAGCCGCTGGTCGGCCTGTTCACCCTCGACCTGGCGGAAGGGACCGGCACGCTCACCCCCGAGGAGGGCCTTGTCTCCAACACGGCCTCCATCTCGGTATCTGCGCCGGCTGCGCTCCAGCCCGGAGCGACGGCCGTCCTGTATCTCGGCATCTGCCCCGTCGCGCTTCCGGCCGGCAGCGAACTGACCCTGACCGTCGAGGCGCGGAACGAAGAAGGCCTTCCCGCCACCCAGTCCAGGACCGTGACCCTTTCCCAGGCCGTGTCCTTCCAAGCCGGCCACATCCGTTCCCTTTCCTTCGGCTTCTCGGAATCCTTCGTCGATCCCGAGGCGGGGACCTACCTCTTCTCCCGCGTTACGGAGATCACGCCCGGACGCCGCTATCTGCTTGTCTTTGAGCAGAATGGCAACGCGGTCATGGCCTGCTCCCGCAAGGGGACGGAACTCCAGCTGACGACGGCCCCCGTCGCCCTCGAGGGGACCACGGTCACCCTGACCTCGCTCGAGGACGCGTTCACGATCGTCGAAGCCGTCAAGTCGGACGGCTCCCTTGTCGCGGGCTCCTATTCCATCCGGCAGGAAGACGCCCAGTTCATTGGGGTGAACACGACCGCTTCCAGCCGCGGCCTCGTCTTCGCTTCCGGCGCCTCCGGCGCCCAGTATTGGTGGAAACTGACGATGACGGACGGGGAAGCGGCCTTCGTCGGCCGTAGCAACAAGACCCTCCAGCTGTTCAGCGATACCGGGGTCGGGGCCGTCGCGAACGATTCGAGCGGCATCCTCCCGCAGCTGTACCGGCTTGTCAATGAGGAGGAAACGCAGGAGTTCCTGCTGGGCGAGACGGAATACGGCGCCTACGGTCTTCCCGACTGGATTTATGAGGCCGGCACGATGCAGCTCAGCCTGGTCTCCTCGCCCGGTTCCACGCGCTCCTTCCGGATCTTCGAACCGTCGGCCAAGAGCGTCACGCAGATGGCCGGCATCCCGACCTCGCTGTCCCTGGAAGATTCGTTCACGATCGACGTTCTCCGCTATGAGCGGGGCCGGGTCAAGCTCGACAAGGCCTTTGCGGTGCGGGTCATCAAACTGGAAGGGCCCAAGGCCTGGCTCCTCAGCCCCACCGGCGCCGGTTTCATCGTTAAATACCAGTAGGCCATGAAGAAGATCCTCCTTGTCGTTTCCCTCCTGTGCATGGCCCTCTCCCTGTCGGCCATCCCGGCCCGCCCGGGAAAGATCACGCACACCCAGCCCGACGGGACCGTGATCACGGTCGAGATCCATGGTGACGAATACTGCCACTGGGTCACGGACGAAGCCGGCAACATTGTCTCCCTGGACGCCGACGGCTACTACCGCCCCGTGACGACCACGCCGGAAATGCGGCGGGCGGCCCGGGCGGCGGGCGAATCGCGCCGCCGGCAGGACGCCGAGGCCCGTGCCGCCATCCGCGCCAACGCCCCCGTCACCGGCCAGAAGCATTATCTGGTCATCCTGATTGCCTTTGCGGACCGTTCTTTCCGGGTCTCATCCCCGAAGACGGCCTTCACCAACCTCCTGAACGAGGTCGGTTATTCCCGCAACGGGGCCACCGGTTCCGCCCGGGACTATTACTACGATAATTCCAACGGCCTTTTCGAGCCGGTTTTCGACGTCGTCGGGCCGGTTACCCTGGACAATGACATGGCCTACTACGGGGCCGACTCCGGCGGCACCGGGAACGACATCCGCGCCGGGCGCGCCCTTTACGACGCCTGCCAGAAAGTCGATGCCGACGTGGATTTCTCCCGGTACGACAACGACGGCGACGGCAATGTCGACCTGGTCTTCTTCTATTACGCCGGCTACAGCCAGGCGGAAGGCGCCTCTTCGGATGCGATCTGGCCGCATATGTCATACCTGTATGGCATGAACTCCCGTTTCGACGGCGTCCGCGTGTACAACTACGCCTGCACGTCCGAACTCAAGGGGGTCAGCGGGACGACGATGTGCGGCATCGGCGCCGCATGCCATGAATTCGGCCATGCGATGGGCCTTCCCGACATGTACGACACGAATTACGATACCGACGGCGCGGCCGGCGGCCTGTATTCCTACTCGATCATGTGCAGCGGTTCCTACAACAACGGCAGCCGCACCCCGCCCTACTTCAACATGCAGGAGCGCATCTACCTGGGCTGGAGCCAGGAATCGGACATCGTCGAATTCGCCACGGGCGGCAATTATTCCATCCCGGCCCTGAACGGGGAGACTCAGGCCGTGTACAAGAGTCCGACCTCGACCAGCGGCGAATACTTCATGTACGAATGCCGCGCCCGCCAGGGCTGGGATGCCTATCTCCCCGGCGAAGGCCTGCTCGTGTACCACATCGACAAGTCCAACCGGCAGGTCGGCTGGTACGCCGCCGCGAACCTGTGGAACTGGAAATCCTACGGGAACATGCTCAACAGCAACGGTTCCCATCCGTGCTGCTACCTGATTCCCGCCGCGAACCAGTCCTCCCTGAACTATACGGGTTATGAAAGCAACATCCCGTTCCCTTACGGCTACGGCTGGAGCGCCGTCGATTCCTACACGCCCGTGGACTGGGCGGGCGAGACGTCCACGACCACCTTCGAGCACATCGGCTATGCCTCCGGGACGGTGACCCTGACGGCCAATGTCCCGCCGGACGACATCTCCCTGCTGGGCTACAACTTCATCGACAATCCCGGCAGCGGGACCTATTCCGACAATTCCCGCTTCTATTTCAACCTGGTGACCGCGGAGTCGAATCCGCCGTCCTCCGTGGCGTGGTACTACGACGATGTCCGGAAGACGTCGTCCTACGTGACGGTCCGCACCGGAAAGCATACCGTCCGCGCCGAACTGACCTACGCCGACGGCACCACCGAGACCCTGATCCTGGAAATAACTGTAAACTAACTATATCCCATGAAACGTACGTTTTCCATCCTCCTTTCTGCCGCCGCCGTCCTCCTGGCGGCCGCCTGCAACGGACAGAAAGCCCCGGAGTATGCCAACCGGGCCGAGAAGATCGTGGCTGAGATCCACAATCCCGCTTCCAAGTACGTGGTGGTCATTTCCCACCGCGGCGACTGGCGCAATTATCCCGAAAATTCCATCCCGGCCATCGAATCCGTCATCCGGATGGGCGTCGATGTGATGGAACTCGACCTCAAGATGACGAAGGACAGCGTCCTCGTCCTCAGCCATGACCGGACCGTCGACCGCTGCACGAACGGCAAGGGCCCCGTCAGCGACTACACGCTCGAGGAACTCAAGCAGCTCCGTCTCAAGCGCGCCCACAACGTGGTGACCGACAGCCTCCATATCCCGACCCTCGAGGAGGCGCTCCTCGCCTGCAAGGACCGCATCGTGGTCAATGTGGACCAGGGCTTCGAATTCTACGACCAGGTCCTCGAGATCACCGAGCGCCTCGGCGTCACCGACCAGATCCTGATCAAGGGCAAGAAGTCCCTCGAATTCTGCCGGGAGAAATTCGCCGCCTATAAGCACAACATGATGTACATGCCGATCATCGACATCCAGAAGGAGAAGGGTCAGGCCCTGTTCGCCGAATACATGGAGGCGGGCGAGGTCCCGCTGGCCTATGAGGTCTGCTGGCAGACCCCGGGTCCGGAGGTTGAGGAATGCTTCAGGAAGGTGATTGAAAGCGGTTCCAAGCTCTGGGTCAACTCCCTGTGGTCCACCCTCAACGGCGGCCTGGACGATGATACCGCCCTCGCCGTCGGCGCCGATGAGATCTACGGCAAACTGGTCGGCTACGGCGCGACGATGATCCAGACCGACCGTCCGGAATTCCTCATCAACTACCTCCGCAGCAAGGGCCTGCACGATTAAGCAAACAATCAAAGAACACATACCTATGACAGAAAACCTGTTTTATCTCGTACCCGCGGCGTCGGTCATCGCCCTGTTCTTCGCCTGGTTCTTCTACCACCAGATGAAGAAGGAAAGCGAAGGGACGCCGACCATGAAGGAGATCGCCCAGTATGTCCGTGAGGGCGCGATGGCCTATCTCCGCCAACAGTACAAGGTCGTGATCATCGTATTCATCGTCCTTGCGTGCCTGTTCGCCGTCCTGGCCTATGGCTTCCATGTCCAGAACAGCTGGGTCCCGTTCGCCTTCCTGACGGGCGGTTTCTTCTCCGGCCTCGCCGGTTTCATCGGCATGCGCACGGCCACTTACGCCTCCGCCCGCACCGCCAACGCGACCATGCGTTCGCTCAACAGCGGCCTGAAGATCGCGTTCCGCAGCGGCGCCGTCATGGGCCTGACCGTCGTCGGTCTCGGTCTCCTCGACATCTCCCTCTGGTGGCTGATCCTCAAGGCTTTCGTCCATGCGGCATCGCCTGAGCAGACGCTCGTCGTCATCACCACCACCATGCTGACCTTCGGCATGGGTGCCTCCACGCAGGCCCTCTTCGCCCGCGTCGGCGGCGGTATCTACACGAAGGCTGCGGACGTGGGCGCCGACATCGTCGGCAAAGTCGAGCAGGACATCCCCGAGGATGATCCCCGCAACCCCGCCACCATTGCCGACAACGTCGGTGACAACGTCGGCGACGTCGCCGGCATGGGCGCCGACCTCTATGAGTCCTACTGCGGCTCCATCCTCGCCACGATGGCCCTCGGCGCCTCGGCTTTCTTCAGCCAGGGCACGGGCATGCAGATGAAGGCGATCATGGCCCCGATGCTCATCGCGGCCATCGGCGTCGTCCTCTCCATCCTCGGCATCTACGCCGTCCGCACGAAGGAAGGCGCCTCCCTGAAGGACCTCCTGAAATCCCTCAGCGTCGGCACCAACCTCAGCGCCGTCCTGATCGCCATCCTGTCCTTCGGCGTATTCTATGTCCTTGGCTTCGACAACTGGTGGAAGCTCTCCCTGTCGGTCATCTCCGGCCTCCTCGCCGGCGTCATCATCGGCAAGGTCACCGAGTACTACACCTCCCATTCCTACAAGCCGACCCAGAAGCTCGCCGAGAGCGCCCAGACCGGCCCCGCCACCGTCATCATCAACGGCGTCGGCCTCGGTATGATCTCCACCGCCGTCCCGGTCGTCACGATCGCCTGCGCGATCCTGCTGGCCTACGGCTTCGCGACGGATTTCGTGTTCAACGCCTCGACCCTGAGCTTCGGCCTCTACGGCATCTCCATCGCCGCGGTCGGCATGCTCTCGACCCTCGGAATCACCCTTGCGACAGACGCTTACGGCCCGATCGCGGACAATGCCGGCGGCAACGCCCAGATGTCCGAACTCGACCCGTCCGTCCGTGAGAAGACCGACATCCTCGACTCCCTCGGCAACACCACCGCCGCGACCGGCAAGGGCTTCGCCATCGGCTCCGCCGCCCTGACCGCCCTCGCCCTCCTGGCCGCCTACATCGAAGAGATCAAGATCGGCTTCGGCCACATCGGCAAGACGACCCTCGAGATCGGCGGCCGCGCCGTCGAGACCGTCTCCGCGACCATCACCGACATCGTCGCCTACTACGACATCACCCTGATGAACCCGCGCGTGCTCGTGGGTGTGTTCATCGGCTCCATGATGGCCTTCCTCTTCTGCGGCCTCACGATGAACGCCGTCGGCCGCGCCGCCCAGAAGATGGTCGTCGAGGTCCGCCGCCAGTTCCGCGAGATCGCGGGCATTCTCGAAGGCAAGCAGCGCCCGGACTACACCTCCTGCGTCCGCATCTCCACGAAGGCGGCCCAGCACGAGATGATCTTCCCGTCGCTCCTCGCGATTATCGTCCCGATGCTCGTCGGCGTCATCCTCGGCCCTGCGGGCGTCATCGGCCTCCTGGCCGGCGGCCTCGGCGCGGGCTTCGTCCTCGCCATCTTCCTCGCCAACTCCGGCGGTGCCTGGGACAACGCGAAGAAGTATGTCGAAGAAGGCCACTTCGGCGGCAAAGCCTCCGCGAGCCACCACGCGACCGTCGTCGGCGACACCGTCGGCGATCCGTTCAAGGACACCTCCGGCCCTTCGCTGAACATCCTCATCAAGCTCATGTCGATGGTCTCCGTCGTCATGGCCGGCCTCACCGTGATGCTGTTCAACTAAGCGGATTTCAAATAGAAGAGGGTGACCGTTAAGTGAAACAGAAAGAATAACCTGCATCACCGGTGGCATTTACCCGGACAGGGCTGCGAAGCAGCAGACACCGGTGATGCAGGTTATTCTTTCACAATTTCTAAGTCAGCATGACGATCCGGTCACCCTTTTAAGACGATGAAGGCGGGTAAGGTATTGGCGTTCATCCTGGGTGTTTTCATCCTGATGGGAATCGGGTGGGTCTTCTGGCCGGCCGAGGGGATCGTCGTCTTCGGCTACACGCTCCGTTTCCCCTCGATGCAGCGGAAACTTGCCGAGGCGGGGGAGAAAAAGGTGGATGTCGATGCCGTGATCGATGCGGTGGAGGAGAGTTTCGAGATGCAGGAGGATACACTTTCCTTCTATCGGAACTACTTCAGGGACAACGCCAACCGTATCTATCTCCCGGAGGATGACTATGCTTATTTCGACAGCGTCTTCTTCGACTTCGAGCGGGGAAGGCGTTGCGGGAAAGTGTACCGGATCGCCCATTACGGGGACTCCCAGATCGAGATGGACCGCCTGTCCGCCGAGCTTCGGGAGGCGCTCCAGGAGCGCTTCGGCGGCGAAGGGACGGGCATGTTCCCCATCCGGACGAACGTCCCTTCCGCCAGCGTCGTGAAAAGCACCGTCGGCAAGGTCGTCCATTATACGATGTACGGCGACTCCCTGACCCGCCGGGCGCCGCACAACCGCTATGGCGTGATGGCCCAGCTGAACCAGGTTTATGGATCCAGCATCGTGCACATCCGCCCGACCGGCAGCAAGACGGCATTTCCCCGCACCAGGACCTTCAGCCGCCTCTCGCTCCTGCTCGGACGCAACACCGACCGGTTTTCGGCCCGGGTCATCTCGGACACCCTCAAGTTCGAGCCGAAGGTCCTCGCCAAGGACACCCTGGGCGCCGTGCTCCTCACCTGGGATTTCCCGTATCCGGTGGAAAAAGCCTCCCTTTACCTGTCGGGCAATGCGGAGATCTACGGAGCCATGACCGATGGCCGGGGCGGCGTCGCGGTGGACAATATCCCCCTCCGGGGATGCTCCGGGACCATTTTCACCCGGATCGACGAGAACCTGATGCAGCGGAGTTTCGCCCTCGACGACACCCGCCTCATCATCCTGCAGTTCGGCGGCAACTACATGCCGGCGGCCACTTCCACCAAGGTCATCGAGGGCTACCAGGCCAAGATCGCCAACCAGATCCGCTACTTCCGGCGGGTGGCGCCGGCGGCGAAGATCCTCTTCATCGGGCCTTCCGACATGGGCAAGTCCGTCGGCGGCCACATCGTGACCTGGCCCCGTCTGCCGGAAATGGTCGATTCGCTGAAATCCACGGCCCTCTCCAACGGCGTGGCCTATTGGGACCTCTACCGGGTCATGGGCGGGGAGAATTCGATGAAGGACTGGGTGAAGCACAATCCGCCCTATGCGGGCCCGGACTATATCCACTTCACGCAGAAGGGCGCCCGCATCGTCGGCGACGCCCTTGCCCGCTCCCTGCTGGTCTATTATGATTTCTACACCCTCCGCAAGACCCTTCCCGGGGACAGCGTGGAACAATTCATGAAGCAATGAGAAAGCTGCTCCTGGCCCTCCTGCTGCTCCTGCCGCTTTCCCTTGCGGCCCAGCACCGCCATATCCCCTACCTCGGCTTCGCCCGGCTGGACCGCAACCGGATCCAGTACCCTTCCGGCGAGAGTCCGGATTTCGACCGCTTCCTCCGGAAGATGGACACCCTGGTGACTTTCGGCCAGGGCGACATCCGCATCCTGCACATCGGCGGCTCGCACGTCCAGGGCGGGACCTGGACCCAGCAGCTGCGCCGCAACCTGATGTCCCTCCGCTACGGTCTGGACGGCGGCCGCGGCCTCGTTTTCCCCTACAATGCGGCCGGGACGAACACCCCTATGGGCTATACGACCCGCGCGGCGGGCGAATGGACCATGACCCGGAACCTGAAGCCGGAGCCGTCCATCCCCCTCGGCCTGACGGGCCTCTCGGTGTCCACGTCCGATTCTTCGGCCGTTTTCTTCGTGGACCTCACCGAGCGCGAGGCCCGGGAAGCGTCGCCGCGCTTCTCCTTCCGCACGGTCGACATCTTCGGCCACGGCAGCGCCTATCCGGTCATCTATCTGGACCGGGACACGCTGCAGGGAACCTTTGACGGCTGGAAATACCACTTCGACCTGCCGCATTATGCGGAGAACCTCTTCGTCGGATTCCGCGGTTTCCCGGGTGAATTCACCCTGACGGGCATCTACCTGGACCGGCCGGCGCACGGGCTGACCCTGTCGGAGTGCGGCGTCAACGGCTCGTCCACCCGCTCCTGGCTGGACTGCCGTGACCTCGTCCGCGACCTGGCCTTCGTCCGGCCCGACCTCGTGATCCTCTCGATCGGCATCAATGACATCCAGGGGACCGATTTCAACCCGGACCGCTTCATCCGGAATTATGAGAAGATCCTGTCGTACATCCATGCCGTGAATCCGCACTGCGCCATCCTTTTTACGACCAACAACGACAGTTACAGGAACCACGTCCCGAACATCCATTCGGAGAACTGCCAGCTTGCCTTCGCGCGCCTCGCGGTCCTGCACAAGGCGGCCCTGTGGGACCTCTTCGACATGATGGGCGGGAGCGGCAGCGCCGCCGACTGGGAGAACGCCGGCCTCATGAAGCCGGACCGGATCCACTTTACGGCCACCGGGTATGACCTCCTCGGCAACCTGCTGTTCAACGCGCTCATGGATGCGATGAAGAAGACGCGATGACGCCCTGGGATCTCATACGGCAGTTTATCACGGACCTGTTCGCTTTCGACCAGGCCCATCCGCTGCTGTTCACCCAGTTCTACTTCTGGGCGTTCTTCGCCCTGGTGTTCGCCGGCTTCTCCCTGCTGCAGAACAAGGTCCTCCTCCGGAACGCCTACCTCTTCGCGGCGAGCCTGTTCTTTTACTACAAGACCAGCGGACTGTTCGTCCTGCTGCTGCTCTTCGTGGTGGTTTACAATTACTTCGCGGGGCGCTGGATGGCCTCGCGGAAGACCGCGGGCGCCCGTCGCGCCATCCTGACGCTGAGCGTCCTGGTAGACCTCTCGACACTGGTTTACTTCAAATACGCCTACTTCTTCACGGACTTCGTGAACCAGCTGTTCGGGACGTCCTTCGGGGTGTATGACGTCTTCGCGGCGGCCGGCAATGCCCTGACGGGTACGGAGGCCTTCCGCGTGGACAGCATCTTCCTGCCGGTCGGCATCTCCTTCTTCACCTTCCAGGCCATCAGCTATGTCGTCGATATCCACCGCCGGCGGATCGAGCCCGTCCGGGGATTCCTGGATTTCGGCTTCTACCTGACCTTCTTCCCGCAACTGGTCGCCGGCCCGATCGTGCGGGCCTCGGAGTTCATTTCCCAGCTCCACCGTCCCTACCGGCTCAGCCGCCGCTGGTTCGGCATCGCGGTGTTCTGGATCATGAACGGTCTCGTCAAGAAGCTCGTCCTGTCGGACTACATCGCCGTCAACCTGTGCGACCGTGTCTTCGAGAACCCCTTGCTGTACAGCGGGTTCGAGAACCTGTCGGCCCTGTTCTGCTATTCGCTGCAGGTCTATGCCGACTTCTCCGGCTATACCGACATCGCCACCGGCGTCGCGATGCTGATGGGGTTCTGGCTGCCGAAGAACTTCAATTCGCCGTACAAGGCCACGAACGCCGGCCAGTTCTGGAAACGCTGGCACATGACCCTTTCCAACTGGCTGAAGGACTATGTCTATATCCCCCTCGGCGGCAACCGTAACGGGACCGTGGGCACCTGGCTCTGCATCTTCGGCTTCATCGGCGTGGCGGTGTTCCTCTCCGGGAGCATCTGGGTCGCGGCGGTGGCGGGCGGCATCGCGCTCGTGGTGGCGCTCTTCGCCCTGTTCAAGCCCTCCTCCCGCCGGAAAATCGTCACCAACGTCAACTCGATGGACACGATGCTCCTCGGCGGCCTCTGGCACGGCGCCAGCTGGAATTTCGTGATCTGGGGCGGCCTGAACGGCATCGGGATGATCATCTACAAGTTCTGGAACAAGATGACCCCGGCGCTGCGCTTCTTCGTCACGGCAGCCATCTGCGGCGGCCTGTATGCGCTCCGGATCTATGCTCCTGCGCCGGTCTGGAACCTCTTCTTCGTCTGGATGCTCATCACCTGCGTCGGGACGCTGCCGGGCCTGGTCCGCAGCATCTTCCGCGCTCCGGCGGTCGAATTCGACGGCAAGGGGGCGGGGCCCTGGATTGCCCGTGCCTGGGCCGTGTTCCAGACCTTCGTCTTCATTACCTTCACCCGCCTGTTCTTCCGTTCCGGCTCCAACCTCGACCCTGCGGAAGCGAATGAGGTTGCGTGGAATACGGCGAAAAACATGGTGGCCCAGATCGGCTCCGCCTGGGACCTCTCCAAGGTTCCGGCCATGATGGCCCAGCATGCCCCTGTGCTTCTCCTCTTCGTCTTCGGCATGCTCATCCACTGGCTCCCCGAGCGCTTCAAGCGCCGCTACCGCCTCGCTTTCGCCCGCATGCCCCTCGCCGTGATGGCCCTCGTCGTCGTCGCCATCATCCTCTTCTTCTACCAGTTCATCACGGCGGACCTCCAGAGTTTCATTTACTTCCAGTTCTGATTGCCCGGCGCTCCGGCTCTTCCCGCCGGCTCCGATGCCCGGCGGCCGCTTCCGGCCCCTGTCAGGGCTTGATTTCCGTGGCGAAGCCTGTCAGGCTGTTGTCCGAGAGGGTAATGCCGCCGGCCCTGCCCCTGTCGATGCCGATACCGGTCGCCGCCGCTTCTGCCGCGGCGTGGAATTCATTGCCCGTCAGGGTTGCAGCCAGGTCGACGGCCGCTTTGTTGTAGCTGTTCCGGACGACCTTGAAGCCATTGAAACAGTCCCGGACCCGGTTGCCGCTGACGGTCAGGTCGGCGGGGCCGTCGAAGATGTTGTTCTTCTCGTAGCCGTCCATGACGGCGATGCCTGTACGGAAGCCGATGACGGTATTGTCCTTGATTTTGCAGCCGCGTGCATAACCTTCGAAGACGGCAATACCGGTCGTGCCGCCCCGGGAGAGGTGTGCATAATAGTGGTCGGTGTCGTACGGCAGCGTGGTCGTGACGGTATTGCCCCGGATGACGGAGAAGCGGCTTCCGGCAAAGATGCCCTGGGAGGAGCCGGTGACCGTGTTTCCGGAGAGTTCGGTCCAGGGTGTGCATTGCTGGGAAACGACGCCGGCCCAGACGGAGTTATCTGAGCGGCATCCGGTGACCTTGCAATGGACCGAGGGGATGCTTCCGTTGCCGTAAGTGACGGAGAAGGCGTGCGAGGCGGCATTGTCGCTGCATTCTTCGAAGGAGCATCGGTCGGAACTGATGAGGCGGAAGGTGTTGAAAATGCTGTAGTTGGCATAGATGTGCCCGATGCCTTTCACCTGGTCGGCCGCCGCTCCGGAAAAGCGGGAATGGCAGCGGTAGAAGTGGCAGTCGGCGGCGAGGTTGGTCTTGAAGAGCTGGAGTTGCGCCCCGTCTTCATACCGCTCCTCCGACAAGGCGGTGATATCCGATGCGCTGCAGTGCCGGGCGTATTTGAAGCGGATGATTTCGAGGCATTTGGGGATGTTCTTCACGCTGAGGTTCCGGATGGTCACGTTTTCAGCCGGAACGACCCGCATGGCGGTCGTCGCGCCCCGCGCCTCGAATCCGTCCTTGACGGTTTCCCCGGTCGCATTCGCCTTGTAGAAAGGGAATTGCAGATTGTCCGTCAAGGTAATCTGCGCCCCTTCAGCGGCGGCCACCTCCCGGATTTCCCCGAAGAAACAGGTCCGGCCTTTGGACTCGGTCTGCCCGAGCGTCCAGTCCCCGCAGTCCTCCCGGAACATGCAGTTGCGCTGGGACTGGAGGATGAGCATGTCGCCTTTCTGGAAGCCGGCTTCCCTGCTGAGTGTCAGGCTGTTGCTGAAGTCCGGAATGTCCGCTCCGATGGTCACGGGCTCGTCCGCCAGCCCTTCCACCCGGAACAGGATGGTCGAGGTGGGAATGATGACGGTGGCTTCGCCCTCCCCGGTGATTTCCGTATCGGACGCCACCCGGACGGCGGACATCCTGTACGTCCCTGCCGGAATGTGGATACGCCGGCATTCCTTGCTGGCCTGCTGCAGCGCCGGTCCCCAGTTCTCCCCGCTCTTGTAGGCTGCGAAGTCCAGCAGGCTCTTTTCGGCGAGGGCGGGGTTGGGCGCAGCGGGCTTCGTGCAGGAGAACGCTGTCAGCAATACCAGGAGGATTGACCTTTTCATTTTACAAGTATCACAAACGGTTGGAACAAACCGCCGAATTCTTTCAATCCGATCTCTTCGAAATGGTTGTCCCGGATCTCCAGGTGGGATTCCAGCCGGTTCGGGTTGTCGTTTTCTGTCGAGAGGAAGATACCATAGCGGCAGTGACCTACCCGGTTTGCTACAATATGGATGCCGTCGGGGAAACCGTTCATGTGAATCCCGAACTTAAAGTTGGAAAAGCTGTTTCCAACGAGTCGGACACCCATGCTGCGGGGCAGTCTCGCTCCGAATCCGGACCGTTCCGCACCACCCAGACTGAAGGTTTCCCCGAGTCCGATGAACTCGTTGTCACGAAGTGTTATTCCGAGATCTGTCCGATCCGTGTTGTATTTGTTCTTGTAGATGGAAAAACCGGTAATGCAAGCGGATACGCTGTTGTTTTCGATGACCAGATCGCTTTTACCGTCGAATATGTTGCGCTGTTCATAGCCATCAAGCACGGCAATACCTGTATAAAACCCTGAAACTGTGTTTCCTGTTACTACGCATTCCCGTGCATATCCCTCAAATACTGCAATACCGACGGTTCCGCCACGGGAAAGATGCGTGTAATAATAATTCGTGTCATGGGGCAGTTCAGTCCGGACATAGTTATTGGCCACCTTGGACCAGCGGCATCCGGCAAAGACCCCTTGGCCGGACTGCAGGACCGTGTTGGCGACGAGTTCCGACCAGGGGGTGTTCTGTTGTGCGATAATCCCTGCCCAAATGGAATTCAGCGACCGGCAGCCGATAATCCTGCAATGGGTGCTGGGCAGTCCCGAATAGGTAATGGAAAAGGCATGTGTGGCAAAATTGTCCGAACAGCCCTCGAAGGTGCAGCCACGGCAACTGATGATCCGGAAATTGTTGTATTTGCTGTAATTGTCATAGACCTTCTCAAGATCGTTCAGGACGGCGGTCCGCATGGCTTCCGTGCAGATGGAATTGCACTTGCGGATGGTGCAATCTACGCATCGGCTCATGACGAAAAGCATGGAAGTGGAAGACAGAGGCTCCGGATTGACAACCGTGATGTCCTCCGCCGTGCAGTTGCATGCGTATGAAAACCGGATGATGCTGCAACAGTCTTTCCCTCCGGCAACGTCAAATCCCGACAGGAAGACATTCCGGACAGGTTGCACTCTCTGGACGGTGGAAGCGGACCGGGTCGCGAATCCCTCCCGGAAAGTCTCGGCTGAACAATCTTTTCGATAGAAGGGGAACACAGTCCGGGTCGTGATCTTCAAGGTATGGTCCTCCACGGAGGACACCGTCAGGAACTCCCCGTAAAAACAAGTCTTTTTTCGGGCGACGGTCTGTCCAAGGGTCCAGTCCCCACAGTCTTCCCGAACCATGCAGTTCCGTTGTGAGCGGAGCAGAAGCAGATCCCCTGCGGCAAACGGGGAGGCGTCCTCCACCTGGATCTCCGAGGAAAAATCCGGCAGGTCTTCCGTCAGGGGGATTTCATTCCCAATGGATCCTTCGGCTCGGAACAGGCTGGAAGACAATGCTTTGAATACGGTCTTCCGTCTGTCTCCAATGATGCTTTTTCCCGAAGGGATGCGCGTCTCCGACAATGGATACGTTCCGGCGGGAACCAGAACCGTATCTGCTTCCTGCAGGGCCTCACGCAGGGCAGGGGCCCAATCGTCCCCGGTCCTGCGTGAGGCGTAATCCGTGAGCCGGACTGTTTTCCCCTGGGCGGCGGACAAGGCCGCCGCCAGTAGCAGGAGAACAAGAGCCGAATGTCTCATTTGAGTTCCGAAAAAGCGAAATAATAGAGGGCGAAGGAAGAGGCGTTGGAAACGGCGGAACTGCTCCCGTCGCTTCGTTTGTTTTGTTTGCCTTGGGTCGTAAGGCGTACATACAGCCGGTCTTTTCCGGCGCCATCCGGAATGATGAATGCGAAGGACTGGTTGGAATAGAGTCTGGTGTAGTCGCTTGCAGCGGCTGTCCCGGATGAGTAGGAGTTCCACAGTTCGATGTCGGCACCCGGAACGTCGGTCCATGATGCACCGTCCGTGCTGGACTGGAGTTTCATGTATCGTCCGGCAGAGCCCCAGACTCCGACGGTGAACGAGAACAGGATCTGTCCGGAGCGGGTTTTCGTCGATGTGGACAGTTCATAGAAATAGCCGCCGTACGTAGCATCGAAGTAGGTAACGGTCGAATAGCCCTGGTAGCAGTTGGCATCCTCCGCCGCCCCGGGAATATCCTTGAGGATGTAAGATACGCGGGCGCTGTTGTTCGGACCCGTTGCTCCCGTGATGCCCTTGATCAGGTTGAACTCTCCTTCGCCATACGCCGGCACCCAGTAACTGCTGTTGGTCGTGTTGATGCCGAGCCAGTAGACGATCGGGACTTTATGTCCAGCCGTCCCTTTGTCTTTCAGGTCGTCAACAGACCGGATGCGGAGGGAATGGGAAAAGACATAGCCGTCCATCTGCTTGAGGTTGGACTTGTCCCCGTCGATATGGAGCCACTCGCCCTTGTCGGGCAAGACGATACCCGTAATGTCATATTCATTGGCCGTCAGTCCCTTATTGAATTTCTGGGTAAAGGAGCCGAGGGTCCGGATGTTGGCGATATGGCCTGCGCTGTCGACAATCCGGGTTAGTCCATAACTGCAAGCTTTGCTCTTCCATGAACCGACGTTGTACAAGGTTCCGATCGGAGATGTGAAATATACGCCTTTCAGGCGGACCAGTGTGCAGGGATAGTCATCCATCTTCGAGAGATCGGAGATGTCCACTGGCGTCGCTTCCGTTCCGGTCAGCGTCGTTTCGGTCGAGAAAGTGCCGGCAGCCATGTTGTAGAGGCGGACAATGCCATCGTCACTGTCCTGGAGGATGCCGCCGGTCATCCATACGGAGAGTTTCGTGCCTGCGGGATAGCGCGTGGCATCCGGGAGCCGGACGGCGATGCCCCGTCCGCTGTCATCCTGGAGGAACAGGTCGCTCTCATCGTCCATGTTCCCGGTCTCACTGTCGTTGATGACGTAACCCTGGAATTTCAGGTTGTCTTCGATGATACCGCTGTGCTGCAGCGCTTCACGGATGGTGATGAGGGTGGCGTTGCTGATTTTGAACTCCGGCAGTTGGGTGACGGTGACATCGGCAAAGACCTCTTCCCGTCCAACCATGTAGAAATGGATGATTGCGGCCCGTTTGTCGTCGCCTGTATTGGCTGTTGTGACAACGGTTTGGCTGGTTGCACCGGACGCGCCCAACCGACACCAGGAGACATCGGCTCCGGCTGTTTCCGGCTTGACTTCCGCGGCCCAGATGACGTTGGAACGAATGTTGAGAGTCAGTTCCCCGCCTTCTGAGCCGTAGCTGAGCAGGGTCATGTCCGGGGTGATGAAAGCCTCCGTCCCGTTCTGGACGAAGTCGGCGGTCAGGAGTTCTTCGCCCTTTCCATTTGTAAACAGGATTTTGCAGCGCCTCGGGTAGGGGGTCGTCAGTTCCGTAACATTGATGTAGAAACGTCCGTCGTCTTTTCCTTCGGTCGGATAGATACTGAACCAGCTGTTGTCCCCGTCCGGGTCTTCGAATGAGGGTGTTATCTTCCAGTCCTGGTTGGAATAGACGAAGACCTTGAGCCCTGTGACATCCGTCAGGGATGTCTTTTCCGGGCCCATTTCAAACGTATGGGTCCCGTTCTGGGGAACGACGGTGAACAGGGGCTCTCCTGCCGGTTCGGGTGTCTGATAGCAGGCTGCCAGCATACTTGCGCTCAGGGCAAAAGCCAAAAGGGTATGAAGTTTTGTTTTCATTTCCGGAATCGTTTAATAGTTGGTGCCCCGGGCAAACCAGACACGCGAGAGCATGTCATCTTTGCCTGTTTCCAGGAGTGAGACGGCCTTGCGCCAGTTTTCGCCATTGGAGGTCTGGGTAATGAGTGGATAACGCAGGCGAGTAGGCAGGACAACCTTCCCCTGTGCGTCTTTGTTGACATGTGCCGGTCCGGTCTGCATGACGGGCAAGCCGGTCCTGCGGTAGTCGCACCAGGCTTCGTAGCCGCAGAGAAACGTGGCGAGGTATTTCTGGTCCAAGATCCGTTCCAGCGTGCCGTTGAAAGCGGCCGTGGAAGGCTCCTGGAGAAATACGCCGGGTTGCCAGCTTTCGTTTCCCATCCATTGTCGGACGGAAGCGGTTACGGCGGCATCGTACAGTTCTTTCGCGGTCTTTCCCCCATTGATCAGCCCGCGGAAAACCGCCTCTGCCTCGATGAAGAGCAGTTCGGCGTAATTCATCAGCGTAGAAGGGGCGGTGTCCGTACTCAGGTTTGCATTGAAGGTACAGGCCGTTGGAGCGACCAGTGCGATATAATCGTTGGTCTGTCCGGCTTCCAGTCCGATGTATTCCCCATTGTTGGCCTTTGCCATGAATGAGATCCGGGGATCGCCGCTCGCCATCATTTTGTTGACGAATGTGGCGCCAAGCCGCATGTTGGTGCTCATCGGATCCGTTGAAGTCGTGGGACCGAAGCCGTTGTAATTGGGGTTGATTCCCGTATATCGGAAGATGGCGCCGTCAGAATTGGCGGAAAACAAGGGGTAGGTTTCCGGGTCCGAAACCATTTTCTGCATTTCCGAGGCAGGGTCGAGTTTTTCCATCCGACACTTACTGCATCGCATCAGCAGACGCATGCGGAGGGAATTCGTAAACTTTTTCCAACGGGAGATGTCTCCCTGATAGAGCAGGTCCCTTTCCGGATAATCGAGCGTCTTGGATGTGTTGTACAGGCTGTTGGCCTTCTCCAGTTCTTCAAGCATCCGGGTATACACGGCCTCCTGGTCATCATATTTGGGATGGGAGACAAGTTCCGTCCATTGGAAAGCCTCGGAATAAGGAATGTCACCGAAGATGGCTGTGATGGATTCGGACAGATAAACCTTGAGGGTAAGGCCGATGGCCTGCATATTTGCGTCGCCTTGTGCCTCCGAGATGACGGCGATGTGGTTGGCGCCTGCTGCCCATCGATACAGGTTTTGCCATAGGGTTGCGGACTCCGTTGCCCGTACATCGTAATTGGCCGTGAGTTCCATGCCGTTCGTTTGGATGTTGTATTGCATCAATTGACCGTTGATGCGCCATGAACGGTAAAAGACGGTCCAATGGCCCGAGTAAAGGACATCCTGGAGCAGCTTGGACGGGGTGACGTTGCCGTAGGTGATCTGGTTCGGGTTCTCGTTCAACTCGGCGAAATGGTCGCAGGATGCGAGAGTCGTTCCGGCGAGGGCGGCGAATGCCGCCAGGAGGAGGATAGTGATCCGTTTCATAAGCGTACCCGTTTTAGAATTTGATTTTCAGGTTGAAACCGAAGGACCGGGTCATCGGGAAAGCGGCTGCTTCAAGACCCGTAGTGATGGTGGTCCCGTCCAGGCAGGCGACTTCGGGATCATAGATGGGCCACTTCGTCCACATGGCAAGGTTCCGTCCGTAAACGGCGAAGGAAACACCGCTGAGGAACTTGGTTTTGTCCATCAGCCGCTTGGGAAGGGAATACTCGAAGCGGGCCTCCCGGAGTTTGATATAGGACGTGCTGTAGATGTTCGACTCGACGTTTTCACGTGCGTACCACTGGTCATAGTAGTAGGAAATGCTTTCGGTGACGGTCTTGTTCCGGAAATAAGTCCCGCTTGCAGCATCATAGCAATATCCGTCGCCGATAATGCCGTCGTACCGGCCCTCCAGGGTGTTTGTCAGTTTTCCGGTCATCGAGAGGATGGACGCCGAGTTCGAGTAGGCATGTCCGCCGAAGGCGCCGTCAACCTGCAGGGCCAGGCGGAAGCCTTTGTAACTGAAGGTCTGTTGTAGTCCGCCTTTCCACTTGTTCTGTGTCTCGCCGAGATAACGGGTGTTCGCCTTGTCAATGACAGGATTGCCGGTCTCTGCGTCGAACAGGATCTCTCCGGAAATGTCCCGGACCGTTCCGTCCTCCATCGTGATGACCGTGTTTTCGGGAACACGTGAAAAACCGGTCCCGTAAATGGCTCCCAGGGTTCCGTTGGGCATGGCAAGGACCTGTGCATTGTTCAGTTTGGCAATCTGCCAGGAGTCTACACCCTCCGCCAGTTCGATTACCCGGTTGACATTGCGGGAGTAGACGGCATGGATGTCCCACTTGAAATCGCGTGTCCTGACGGGTTGTCCACCCAGCGAAAACTCGATGCCCTGGTTGGTGATGAGGCCGGCATTGATCATGGCATTCCAGAAGCCTGTCGCCGGGTCGACCGGAGCACTGAGAATCTGGTTGTAACTCTCCGCCCGGTAGACGGCAAGGTCAAAACTGACCCGTCCTGTCAGGAACCGGCCTTCGAGACCGAGTTCATAACTCCGGGTCATTTCCGGCTTGATGTCGGCTGATGAGATCGTGGTCGGCAGCAGGACGCCTCCGCCGAAATTGCTGTTGTTGTAATAGTTCTCGATGGCGTAAGCGCTCGTGTCGTTACCAACGTTGGCCCAGGAGGCCCGGAACTTCAGCAGATCGACTCCCTTGCCCATGCCCAGCATCGAATTCAGCAGGAAACTGGCGCTGACAGAGGGATAGAAGTAGGAGTTCCATCGGGGGTCCAGGGTACTGGACCAGTCATTCCGTCCGGTAATATCGACGAATATCATATCCTTCCAACTGAGTTGCAGCATTCCATAGAGGCTGTTGATCTGTTTGTTGCTGCGAAAGAAATAGGTGTCCAGAGCTGACGATGCATTGGCCAGCGTGTATTGGTCAGGCACCTCCAGGGACACGGCTGTCTGGGAATACTTGGAGTAGCCCTGGGTCATGATGTTCCCGCCAAACATGCCGGTTATGGCGAACTGCTTCAGCGCACCGAACCGGTTGTCGTATTTCAGGAGGAAGTCGGTATTGATCTCCCGCTGGGTAATGATACTCTCCTGGTAGCGGCCGTGGTTGTATGTATGGCTGCCCCAAGGCTTCTGCAGGGTGCGGAGATCGCTGGAGTGGTCCAGGCCGGTACGGAGCATCAGATTGAGGTGGCGCGTGAAATCGATGCTGGCCACGACATTGCCGTAGAGACGGTCGCGGTCCATTGTGTTGAGTTGCTCATAACACTGCTGGAAGACGCTGTCCGCATTGGAGTAGAACTGGTTACTGCCAGAATAATTCTTTGAAACGGCCACATCGCGGTAGTCCCGCATCCAGTTGATGTCAATGTTCGGGGACAACCAGAACAGGGTTCCCATGATGGTTGAGCGGCCGTATCCGGACATGGGCATGTTGTCGCTTCCCTTGTGGTTATAGGTGATTTTGATACTCAAATCAATCCACTTGTTGATCTGGGAAGCGAAAGAGGCGGAGAGTACCTGCCGACCATAGCCGCTGTTCGGGGTGATCCAACTGTTGCGCGTGTCGGAATAGGAAACGCGACCATTGGAGCCCTTTCCGTTGTTGCCTTCAATTACTACCGTGTTTGTTGCCGTCAAACCGGACTGAAAAAAGCCTTTGTACCAGTCCCGGGCGACCCATTCCGTTTTGTAGTAGTTGCCGTATTCGTCGATGTTGCCGTATTGGTAGAACATCTGGCCATCGAATTTCGGGCCATAAGCGTAGTGGTTGCTGGATGCGGCAATCCCTTCCTCGGATATCTTATAAAAGGAATACAGGGTCTCCTGGGCGATGGAATTGCGGTTTCCTGCACCGTATTGATCCTGAAAGTCCGGCCAATAGCCGGGGCGCTCCCAAGTATAAGAGGAACTGAAGGTGACGCCCAGGCCTTTACCGATCCTGCCGCTTTTGGTTGTGATAACGATTGCACCATTTGCGGCGCGGGAGCCATAAAGGGCGGTTGCGGCAGCGCCTTTGAGCACGGTGACGGATTCAATGTCATCCGGATTGAGGTCGCTGGCGCCGTTACCGTAGTCAATGGGCATGTCTACGCTGGTCGCATTGTAGGCCGAGGATGACTGTCCGCTGGTCGAAAGCATGTTGCTGTTGATCGGAATGCCGTCGACGACGAAAAGGGCTTCGCTCTTGGATGGATTGAGGGAACTCTCGCCGCGCAGGGTGACACGGATCGATCCTGACGGTCCGGCGGAGGCAGAATCGAAATTGAGTCCCGCCACCTTGCCCGAAAGACCGTTCAGCCAGTTGCTGCTGACGGCGTTGTTGAGGTCTTCGCTTTCAACTTTCGACACGGAATAACCCAGGGCTTTTTCCGACCGTTTAATGCCTAAGGCGGTGACCACGGTTTCCTCCAAGGTGATCGTATCCTCTTCCAAGACGATGTCGATCCGGTTTTTCTTTCCGACCTGGATACTGGTTTCCTTGAATCCGATACAAGAGAACAGGAGCACATCTTCGGCTGCTGCCTCTATGATGTACTCACCTTTGTTACCGGTGGTCGTGCCGTTGAAACTGCCGGCAAGGATCACCGTAACACCGGGGAGCGGGGCGCCGTCGGCGCCTGTCACCGTTCCCGACACGGTTTTCTTCGGTTGGGCCGAAGCGGATGCTGTTGCGAGGATAAGTACTGCGCAGAGCAGACCCGTTGTTCTGTGAAGGTCCATAACAATTTATTCTGAGAGATTTGCTTCGGAGAATCGGACGCGTCCGGGCTTGAAGAACAGCCGCCGGACATAGCATTTGCGGGTAACAATCTTTCCGGAGAGTACGTCTTCCTCCGTAAATCGGTTCAGATAGAGTTCGCCCTCGCGGGTCCGTTCATAATCATAAGAAATATAGATGGTTCCGTCCGGCGCCTGAAAACCGGTTGGATAGGATACGCCAGCCCGTTCATCAAGCATGAGACCTCCTTTCCAAGAGGCGCCGTCATCGTCTGACAGCCACGCGCTGAGGTGAGAGCGCTTGTGAGTACGGGTCTGCGGGTCCCCATGGCGGATCAGCAGCAACCGCCCGGACTGAAGCCGAAGAATGAAATGCCGCGAATTGACATGTGGCTGGTACAGTGCAGGCTCTGTCCAGGTATAGCCGCCATCAGAGGAGAAGCACTCGCAGATTCCGATGCCCGTGCGGGCGGTCATCCAGAGCCGGCCGTCATTGCGCTCGATATACAGATGTTCGTCAAAGGAGGGTTTCGGCATGAGTACGAACCCCCGGTCCTCCCAGGTCTCGCCCTCGTCTGTGGAAACGAAGGTGTGTGCCCCCCGGAGGGGGTCCAGCTCATGATGTGCTTCGCAGAGCGGGTTTACGGTCCAGCCCTTTTCCATGCAGACATTCAATCGGCTCCTGACCCAGAGGCTTACTGGAAGCACCCATTCGCCAGTGGAGAGCACGGTCGGTTTGTTCAGGGTGCATCCGAAGCCGATATAGCGGGGGGCTGACCACACGGGATGGGCATCGTCCGGGTTCTCACATACTGCGCACCAGTTTCCGGACCGCCCGTCATAATACGTCATTGCCTGGTCCATGAAGAGCCACAGGCGACCTTTCGGATCTGTCCAGAGCTGCCCGACGATGGTCCTCCGCTTGAACGGGTGTGCGGGATTATGAGGGTCGACAATAAACTGGATATCAGACCATTTCCGGCCGTTATTGTCACTCCAGTTCAGCACGAAGAAGGCATCGGCGTTGTCTCCGCCTCCGACAAGGCAGTTCCAGATCCGTCCCTTCGGTGTCCGCTCAATACCGATGGTCATTCCGTAGTCCAGATTCTTGACGCTGTATTTCCCCCGGTCCGCTTTCGTCATCCGGCGGATGACGGGAGGTTGCATGGCCAGGGAATCACAGAGTGCAAGCATCTGGCTGGAGACCTGAGCCGATGCGGAGAGGGACACTGTGAGCGCCAGCAGGAGTATCAATTTTTTTTTCATGGCATGTATTGTTTATAACCATTTTTCAACGCACCCGAATCTGAGCCGATGGCGAGCGCTGAATATCCGTAGTCCTTGAATTTTCCTATGTCGGACATGTCCCGGACGAGGATGCCGGCCTGTTTTCCTGCTGCAGCAGCGGCGCGTGCCACACGTTTGAGGGCCTCGTCGAAAGGAATCGGGTCCGGGCGGACGGAGAGGTCCAGCGAGAGGTCCCGGGGGCCGACGAAGAGCATGTCCACACCGGGGACGGCCGCTATCTCAGCGGCAGCCTCTACTCCTTCCCGGTTCTCAATCTGTGCCAGGAAAAGTGGAGGTTCCCATGAAAGCGTGTCCCGGACGGGTTCCAGTCCGTATTTCATGGCCCGTACGGAGGTGGAGAATCCCCGGGAGCCCCTTGGCGGATAATACATTGCGTCCACAATGGAAAGTGCCTGTCCGGCTGAAGAGACATGGGGAACCATGATCCCGTCGGCACCAGCATCCAGGGTCCGCGAGATCAGGGTCGGATTGGGTTCCCGCACCCGGACGATCGTTTTCGGTCCCGGACGGACAGCCTGCAGGTTGGAGAGCAGGTCGTGTTCACAGAAACTTCCATGCTCCATGTCGAACATGAGCCAGTCGAACCCCAGCATGGAGACAATTTCCGTGACGACCGGAGATCCGATGGAAAGGAATGTACCCGTTCCCAGTGTCCTGTTTTTGTTCATAGGTCTGATAGTTTGAGATTTCCGTGCAGTCCGTCATAAGCCGCCACGAGGCGGGATAAGGTAAAGGCTTTAAGACCGCTCCCGCCCTGCTCTGACTGGACCAGAAAAAAATCGATGTCCTTGTTGAAATAGCCGGCACCGACCCGGATGACAGCCTTGAAGAGGATATTTCGGAGCAGGTGCAACCAGAATCGTTTTTCGAACTGGTCCGGCAGGGGCCTGACGGCACTGTACCCGTCAAATAAAGGCTGGAGTTCCTGCCAGCAATGATAGCAGGCCATTAGCGAGAGGTCGTCGGTCGGATCCCCCATGATGGTATCATCCCAGTCAATGACGGAAAGAATCCTGTCCCGCGTTCCCAGAAGATTCCAGAAAGCGATGTCTTTGTGGACCAGACAACCGGAGTCCAGTTCAAGAAAAGAAGCGTTCTCTTCCACGGTCCGCCGGATTTCCGCGGCGAAGCCGGGGCTGATGAATCCCCGGGCGGACAGGAAATCCAGGTGGTTGTCCAGGTTGAGGCGATAATAGTCCGGGTAGTTCGGGCTCAAGCCCCTCAGGACCCCCTCGGAGCGTAGCAGGTCCGTATTGAAAAGCCCGAATCCGTCGGTCGTGATCGTTTGCCAGCGGGCAATATGACCGCCAAGCTGCCGCATGATGGCTGTCGTATCGAGCTCTCCTTTTTTGTATAGTCCGTTGATATCCGGGTTCGGAAAGCAATCCATGACCTGGAATGCAAACGGGAAGGTGGAACGGGAGGCATCGACGGTATAGATCCGGGGCACGGGAACCCCAACCTGGCTGACAAGCCGGATAACCTCAGTTTCAACAATCATGTAATCATCGCAGTCATGACTGTTCTCCACCCGGATGAAATAGCAGCGGTCCTTATGGCGGACCTTGTAGTTCCGGTGATTGCCCTGGCCGAAGGTCTGTTCCAGACGGTAGCGGTCGTCTCCGAAAAGCGACCGGCAGAGCCTGTCAAGATCAGCCTCCAGTTGTTCCCGCTCGGGGTTGCACCACTGCTTGCCCAGTGTCGCAAAGGCTTCCGGGCGATCGCATTTCCAATAGTAGATATTTGTCCTGTTACTCATGGTCGGTTCGGGAAGTAAAACGCCAGATCGTTGCCAGGATGCCTCCGACTACGGTCTGCATTACCGAGCAGAAAACGGCAGGCACGCTGATCATCGGCATGAAAGCCGGGAAATTGTTCTTGGCCAGGACTGCTGCCAGTCCACCATTCTGCATGCCTGTTTCGCACGCGACGGCCTTGGCAATCGGAACATTGTATTTAAAAATCCGGGCTAACCCGTAGCCCAGGCCGAAACCCATGCCATGCAGGAGCGTGGCTGCCAGCAGGAGTTTTCCTGCCATCTGGAGGAGTTCGGCCTTGCCGCTGACAACGGCAGGAGCGATGATTCCTCCGGAGATGAAGACGATTGCAATGGTAGAGAGAACCGGCCCTGTCTGGCCGAGTCTTTTGACAAACTCCGGGAACTTCCAGTTGATGAATGCTCCCAGGGTTACCGGTAGGAGGACAACCTTGACCACGTTGAGGAACATGCCCCAGGCATCCACTGGAACCATTTGACCAGCAAGTAGTTTTGTGAGGAGTGGGGTCAAGATGATTCCCAGGAATGTCGACATGGCCGTCGAAATGACGGAAAGGGCGAGGTTTGCCCGGCCGATATATGCGATCATATTGCTCGCCGTTCCTCCGGGGCAGCAGGCGACAATGATAAGACCGACGGCGAATTCTTTGGGAAGGCCCAGCAGGATGGCCAGGCAGAATCCGGACAGCGGCATGACCGTGAATTGCGAAATGGCAGCCAGTACGATGGTTTTCGGTTGTTTGAATATAAATTCAAAGTCGCTGATTTTCAGTGACAACCCCATACTAAGCATGACGACGGCCATTGCATAGGTCGAGAAACTGCCCTTTGCGCACCAGAGAAAGGACTTCGGCCAGAAATAGCCGATGACGAAACTCAAAATGACCCAGACGGCGTACAGGTTGATGAACCAATTCAGTATTTTTTTCATGTCTTTTAGTTTGCAAACGATTGCAAAAACTCCATAAACTAAAATGTCCTTTCGGATGGGAGTCTATGTCGTGTCCGGGATTATTGTCTATTTCAGTTTCTTGGAGGATTGGCGGATGATGAGCTCCGTGTCGAGCACAATCTTCCGCGGTTTGCCTCCTTCGATGGCGCGCAGCATCAGGCGTGCCGCTTCTTTCCCGATATCATAGGGAAACTGTTCGATAGAGGAAAGCGGTGGTGTGAGGTATTTGTCCCAGGGTTCGTTGACAAAGCCGACGATGGCCACGTCTTCCGGAATCCGGACGCCGTTTTCCGTGAAGACCTCCATGGCCGCCTTGGCGGCAAAATCTCCTGAAAAGAGGATACCATCGGGAATATCCCCCTTGGCCAGCAGTTTCCTGGCATATCTTTCACCCTCCTCCGGCGTTGTCAAGGCCGTGTGTACCCATCCCTTCTGGACGGTGATTCCGGCGTCGGCCATGGCTTGGCGGTACCCTTTCTCGCGGGCGTTCCACATGGACACGTTCTGTAGCCCCCTGTAATGGAAAATCTTGCGACAACCTTGCTCGAGGAGATGCCGGGTTGCATTGTATGCTCCCTGGAAATCGTCTTGGACAACACTGCTCATGCCGTCCAATGGCATCAGCCTGTCGAACATTACAATCGGAACGCCCTTGTCGATCAGGTTCCGGTAATGGGAATAGTCTGTCGTTTCCGCCGCCACGGCGGCAATAACGCCTACCACCTTTCCCTGGGCCAGTGATTCGACGATTTTTCTTTCCCGTTCATAAAAGTTGCCGGAGGATGCGATGATCAGATCGTAACCCGCGTCATAGATGACGGACTCGACTCCGGCGATGGCTTCAACGAAATAGTTCCGATTGATCAGCGGGACAATCATGCCAATGGTTTTGGTCTTGCCCGTCTTCAAGGCGACGGCGATGGGGTTGGGGGCGTATCCCATCTTCTTGGCTTCCTGCACGACTCTTTTCCGCACCTCCTCGGCAACGAGTTTGCTGCCGTTAAGGGCACGGGAAACCGTGGATGTAGACACGTTCAGACGCTTCGCAATGTCTGAAATGGTGGTCGATTTGGATGCCATGTCGGTTTGCAATCGTTTGCAAATATAGTGGATTCCTTTTAAACATCCAAATATCTTTTCTTTTTTTCATCAGGGGAGGAGAAATTATCATACCATATATATTATATATAGTCAGTGCGGAGTCACCATTTCAGGCATTGGGCGCCGTGTCAGGTCGTGGCGGCTAACTGTTTGACAGTAAGCGATATCATGATATTTTCGGACGCAAAAGCGTGCCGAAAGTTTACATAAAACACGAGTGTTCAGCATTTTAGCCGCCACGTCCTGACGGTGGCGGTCCAATCTGTGTCCTGGGGGGAAAAGTCGGCGTACATACTAAAAAAGTGCTGCACGTTTATGGCCTCCAGAGGCCGATTCTGTGCATGACTTGGGGGTTTCGAGTGCGAGTGCTGCACGGAAACAGCGTTCTATGGCCGATTTTGTGCACAACTATTTCACAATGTCCTTTCCGACCGGTTTTACCTCAAACGCTCTCTTTCGTTTCGGATCTTTCCAGGACCGCTCAGTGGTGGTGTGTCCAATTCTTTGTGCGGGTTAGCGGGCGCTGCGGGGGCGCAGGAGAGGCGCCGCGGGGCGGCTGCGGGCAAACGGGTGTTGTGACGCGGCTTTGCGTGGTTTAGCGGGTTTTGCGGGGGCGCAGGAGGCAGCAGAGGCCGAGGATGGTGAAGGCGGCGTTGAGCAGGAGGAGTTCGTAGCTGAACTTGTAGCCGCCGAACCAGCGCTCGGAGTTGAGCTGGAGGACCAGGCAGAGGGCCGGGGCGAGGAGCGCGACGAGGGGAACCCAGCGGTCGCGGACGGCGCGCTTCGAGAAGATGCCGAAGGCGAACAGGCCGAGCAGCGGGCCGTAGGTGTAACTTGCGACCTTGTACACGGCGTCGATGGCGCTGGTGGAGTTCAATGCATTGAAAATGATGATGGTCAGAGCCATGCATACGGCCATCCCAACATGCACGAACTTGCGGATGCGGTCGGCGTCGCCACCGGCGCCTTTCACCGCCGCGCCCAGCCCGAGGATGTCCACGGAGAAGGAGGTGGTCAGGGAGGTGAGGGCCGAGCCGCCGGCGCCGTAGGCGGCTGCGACGAGGCCGACGATGAACAGGATGCCGACGATGCCGGGGAGGCCGCCGCCCGTGGCGACCGCCGGGAAGAGCTTGTCGCCCGTCGCGCTGATGCCGGTCGCCGCCGCGAACTGGTACATCAGCACGCCCAGACAGAGGAACAGGAAGATGACGACGGTCTGCAACACGGTGGAAACCAGGAGGTTCTTCTGTGAATCCCGGTGATCCTTGCAGCTGAGCGCCCGCTGCATCATGTCCTGGTCCAGGCCGGTCGTCGCGATGACGGTGAACAGGCCGCCGAGGAACTGTTTCCAGAAATACTGCGGATGGTTGACGTCGTCGAACCAGAAGATCCGGGACATTTCGCTGCCGCGGATGGAAGCGACGACCCCGCTGAAGGAGAGGCCGAGGTTCCGGGCGATGAAGACGATCGAGAGCACGACGGCGACCACCATGCAGACCGTCTTGAGCGTGTCGGTCCAGATGACGGAGCGCACGCCGTTCCGGAAGGTATAGGCCAGGACGATGGCGACATTGACCACGACGTTCAGCGCAAACGGCAGCCCGAGGGGGTCGAAGACCAGCAGCTGCAGGGCGACGCAGACGAGAAATAGCCGCACGGAGGCGCCCAACATCTTGGAAATGAAGAAGAACCAGGCGCCGGTCTTGTAGGTCGAGACCCCGAACCGCTGCTCCAGGTACTGGTAGATGGACACCACCCCGAGCCGGTAGTAGAGCGGCATCAGCACGAAGGCGATGACGACATATCCGACCATGAACCCGAGGCACATCTGCAGGTAACCGAGGCCGCTGACGGCGACCATCCCGGGCACCGAAACGAAGGTGACCCCCGACATGCAGGCGCCGATCATCGCGATGGCGACGACCCACCAGGGGGACTTGCGGCCCCCGTAAAAGTCGGCGCCCCCCTTGCCGGACAGCCGGGAAACGAGGAAAATGACGGCGAAATAGGCGGCGATGACCGCCATGACGGCGTACGGACTCATGGATCAGAAATACTTTTTCTCCTGCCGGTACAGGGCGATGAAGATGAAGATCAGGACGGTGAAGGCCCACAGCGACGAGCCGCCGTAGGACAGCAGCGGCAAAGGAATGCCGATGACCGGCATGAGCCCGATGGTCATGCCCACGTTGATGAACAGGTGCATGAAGACGCACGCCGCGACGCAGTAGCCGTAGATCCGCGTGAAGGACTCTCGGCATTTGTCGGCATCCAGCATGAGCCGGACGATAAGGAAGACATACAGCAGGATGACGACGAGGCAGCCGGCGAAGCCCCACTCCTCGCCGACGGTGCAGAAGATGAAGTCGGTGCTCTGCTCGGGGACGAAGCCGTAGGCGGTCTGGGTGCCGTTCAGGAAGCCTTTTCCGCGCATGCCGCCGGAGCCGATGGCGATCATCGACTGGTTGACATTGTACCCCACCCCGGAGAGGTCTTCCTTCATGCCGAGCAGGACTTCGATGCGCTTCCGCTGGTGGTCCTGGAGGACTTTCTGGAAGATGAAGTCGGTCGAGAAGACGAGGACGATCCCGGCGACGAGGGTCGCGACGGAGAGGCCGAGGAAGAGGTTCCGCTCCCGGAAAGACTTGATGGTGAACCACGGAATGGCGCCGAGCGCGAGGACGAGCAGGATGTGCAGCGGCTCGATTTTCAGCAGGAACGAGAGCTTGGAAAGCCCCGTGGGGGCGTCGGCCTCGGGCACTGTCACCAGGTTCGTCCGGAGCTCGTTCACGGCAGTGATATGGCTGGTCAGCAGGCCCCAGAGCCAGGGAATGAGCGAGAGGACGAGCACGACGCCCGCGCCGATAAGGATCCACGGCATGAATTCCTTCGGCCGCTGGAAGGCGTTGCAGATGCACAGGACGGCGATCAGGATGACGATGGAGGTATAGGGGCTGAGGGTCAGGGTGGTGATGAACAGCAGGATGACGAGCCCGATCAGGGCCAGCCACCAGCCGGACAGGCCCTCCCGGTAGAGGACGAAGATGAAGCCGGCATAGACGAGGGCCGAGCCGGTCTCCTTCTCGCCGAGGATGATCAGCATCGGCAGGGCGATGACCAGGGCGGTCAGGATGAAGCTCTTGATCTGGGAGATCTTGAAGTTCGGCTGGCTCATCACGACCGCGAGCAGCAGCGAAGTCGTGATTTTCGAGACCTCAGCCGGCTGGAAGCGGACGGGGCCGAACGCGAACCACGACCGCGAGCCCTTGACTTCGACGCCGAGGAAGATGACGGCGACGAGCAGGAAGGCCACGCCTGCATACAGCCACGGCGCAAGCCCCTCCCACCAGCGGGCGGGGATGACGAAGAGGATGAGGCCGGCGAGGCCGAAGGCCGTGACGATCCAGACGAGCTGCTTGCCGCTGCGCGTCGCGAAATCGAGGGCGGATGTCCCGTCGGTCGCATGGCTGGCGGAATAGACATTGACCCAGCCGATCAGGATCAGCAGCAGGTAGCAGCCGATCAGCTTCCAGTCCACGGACTGGCCGAGCCCCCGTTTGGTCTGATTCTCCAGGATCATTTGTCTTTCTTTACACGGCCCATGAGGTTCCCCTCTTTCATTCTTCTTTCCAGGTCTTTCCGCTGCGTGTCACCCGTCAGGTACTTCTCGACCATCAGGGAGGCCAGCGGGCAGGCCCAGGTCGCGCCGAAGCCGCCGTTCTCCACATAGGCGGCTACCGCGATCTTCGGATGGTCCTTCGGCGCGAAGCAGATGAACACGGAGTTGTCCGCGCCGCGCGGGTTCTGGGCGGTGCCGGTCTTGCCGCAGATGTCGAGGCCGGGCACGGCGGCCACCCAGGCGGTTCCGCCCATGCCCGGGCCGCTGTTGACGGCCCGCCACATGCCCTGGATGACTTTCGGGAACTGGGTGGTATCGACCAGCGTATATTGCCGCTCGTAGTATTTGGGGTCGATCTCCACCCCTTCCGAGGCCTTGATCATGTGCGGGATGATGTAGTGGCCGCGGTTGGCGACCGTGGCGCAGAAATTCGCCAGGTGCATGGGCGTGATGAGGATCTCGCCCTGGCCGATGGAGTTGGAAATCACCGTGATGGAGTTCCAGTGGCCCTTGCCGTAGCGCCGGTTGTAGAAACTGCCGGACGGGATGTTGCCGCCGAGCTCGGACGGGAAGTCGGTCCCGAGCTTCCGTCCGAAACCGAAGCTCAGCGCATACTCCCGCCAGGCGTCCATCGCCTCGTCGATGCCCTTGTACTTCTTGTTGTCCAGGATGTTCCGGTACACGTAGCAGTAATAGGCGTTGCAGGACATCATGATGGACGTTTCCATGTCCAGCGGCGACGGGTGGCCGTGGCAGCCGAGCTTGTGGCCGGCCCCGAAGTGGTAGCCGTGGTTGCAGGGATACTGGTATTCCGGTTTCAGGACGCCTTCCTCGAGGCCGATGAGGCCGTTGGCCAGCTTGAAGACCGAGCCGGGCGGGTAGGAGGCCTGGACGGCGCGGTTGTACATCGGCTTGTAGGGGTTCTGGGCGATCTCCTTGTAGTGTTTGCCGATGTCGGCCAGCTGGGTGACGTCGATGCCCGGGCTGGAGACGAGGGCGAGGATCTCGCCCGTCGCCGGCTCGATGGCGACGATGGAGCCGACCTTGTTCTGCATCAGTTCCTGTCCGAACTGCTGCAGGTCCGCATCGATGGTCGTGACGATATCGTGGCCGGGGACGGCCTCCACATCCTCCTCCCCGTCCTTGTAGGGCTGTTCGACCTGGTTCTTGGCGTTGCGCAGGTAGATGTGGTAGCCCTTTTCACCGCGCAGGTCCGCCTCGCGCGCGGCCTCGATGCCGGTCTTGCCGGCATAGTCGCCCCGCTTGTATTCGCCCGGATGGCGATCCATGAAGGCCTGGTCCACTTCGGAGACATAGCCGAGGAGGTTGCCGCCGGCGTTGATCGGGTAGTCGCGGATGCTGCGGACCTGGCCCCGGAAGCCGGGATAGCGGTATTTGACCTCATCGAAGCGCATGTAGGTCTCGGCGGGCACCTGGCGGAGCATGACCCGGGACTGGTGGCCGATCGAGCGGATGTTGCGGTGGTATTCGTCCATCTTGGACCGGAGGAACTCCGGCGTCACGTCCAGGACCTGGGCGAGGGTCAGCGTGTCGAACGCCTCGACCTCCTTCGGCGTGACCATGATGTCATAGGCGACCTTGTTGCCCACGAGAATCTTCCCGTTGCGGTCGTAGATGACGCCGCGGGTGGGGTAGATGACATCATAGACCATCGTGTTGCGGAGGGCTTCCTCCTTGTAATGGCCGTCGATGAGCTGGATGTAGAAGATTTTCCCGAGGAGGATGGCGGCGGCCACCCCGAGTCCGAAAAGGAGTCGTGTGCGTCTGCCGTTGTCCATGGGATTATTTGCGGGTATCGGGTGCGAGGGCGTCGATGACGATGATGGCGGCCGCGTAGCCGGCCAGGAGGGACGCGCCGAAACGCAGGGCGTTAAACCAGAAGGGCCTCATCCCGGCGCCGTCCGCCCAGATGTACAGGAGGAGGAAGAGGGACTGGACGAGGATGACCGCCAGGGTGACCTTGCCGATGCCGTTCTTGCGGACGGTGAAATCCTCGCCCCGGGAGATCAGGTCCTCGCCGAAGATGAGCTTGATGAGGGGGATCCGCAGGTAGGCGACGGGCAGGAGGGCGAGCGTGTTGAGGCCGGGCAGCCCTTCCGCGAGGAGATCCACGGACATGCCCGTCGCGAAGGCGATGAACAGGGCGCCGAGGGTGGAGACGCGGACCGGCAGGCACAGGACCATCACCGGCAGGAGGGAGAGGGTCACATAGGGGGTCAGGTGGAAGTAATTGCAGATCAGGATCTGCGCGACCACCAGCAGGAGATAGACCAGGAAGAAGTTCGACCGTCTCATTGTTCGAGAGCCTCCATCTCTTGCAGGGCGTTGTTATGGACGACGGTCACGTAGCGGAGGGCCGTGAAGTCCTGGAACAGGGTGACACGGATCTCGTTCGTGGCACCGTTGATGACCTTCGATTCCCCGGCGACCCCGAGCGGGATGTCCGGCGGGAAAATGGCCGAATAGCCGCTCGTGTAGATGGTGTCGCCCGGCTCATACTTGTACTGGAGGGGGATCTCCTTGAGGATGGCCCCGCTCGTGGAACGGCCGTCCCAGACCAGCGGGCCGACGGCGCCGACATGGCCGAGCCGGGCGCTGATGCTGACGTCCGTGTTCATGAAGGTCCGGGCATAGGAGAGGTGCTTCTCGACCGCGTCGATGAAGCCGATGACCCCGTGGGCGGTGATGATGCCCGAGCTTTCCTGGACCCCGTCCTCATAGCCCTTGTTGATCAGCATGTAGTTGTGCTGCTTGTTCCGGCTGACCTTGCGGACCTCGGCGGGGAGGTAGGAGAATCCGCCTTCGGTGCGGACAAGGAGGCTGTCCGGCAGCGTCAGGTCCCGGTAGCGGTCAAGCTGCTCCCGGAGGGCGAAGTTCTCCGCCGCGAGGGCGTCGTTCTGCTTCCGCAGGGAGAAATACTGGCGGACCGACTCGGAACTGCCCCACAGGGCGCTCATGACCTTGTGGGCGCCGCGGGAAATCCAGATGTCCTGGAGCGCGGCGTTGTTCCGGAGCATATGGACGGCAGCAACCTCCATCAGGATGAAGATTGCTGCGCAGAAGATGATGGGGAATATTTTCCGCTCCCTGGCCATCCCTTACCGCATGAGGAAGGAGTAGTTGGCCGTGTTCTTGAGGGCGATGCAGGTGCCGCGCGCCACGGCGCGGAGCGGGTCCTCGGAAACGTGGAACGGGATATTGACCTTTTCGGAGAGCCGGCGGGCGAGGCCGCGGAGCTGGGCGCCGCCGCCGGAGAGGAAGATGCCGTTCTCCACGATGTCGGAGTAGAGCTCAGGGGGCGTTTGCTCGAGGACATGGAGGATGGACGCTTCGATGCGGGCGACGGACTTGTCGAGGCAGTGGGCGATCTCCTGGTAGGTGATCGTGGCCTCGACCGGGTGGGCGGTCATCAGGTTCGGGCCGCGCACCACGAACGGCTCCGGTTCCTCTTCGAGGTCCGGGATGACGGAGCCGACCGCGATCTTGATCTTCTCGGCGGTCGTCTCGCCGGCCTTGATGTTGTGCTGCTGGCGGAGGTAGGTCTGGATGTCAGCCGTGAACACGTCGCCCGCCACGCGGATGGAGTCCTGCTGGACGATGCCGCCGAGGGAGATGACGGCGATCTCCGTGGTGCCGCCGCCGATGTCGACGACCATGTTGCCGCGCGGCGCCTCGACGTCGAGGCCGATACCGAGGGCGGCGGCCATCGGCTCATAGATCAGGTACACGTCACGGCCGCCGGCGTGCTCCGAGGAGTCGCGGACCGCACGGATCTCGACTTCCGTCGAACCGGAAGGGATGCCGACGACGATCTTGAGGTTCGGCGCGAAGAGGCTCTTGTGCTTGGAATTGACCTCGCGGATAAAGCCGCGGATCATCATTTCGGCCGCCTGGAAGTCGGCGATGACTCCGTCCCGGAGCGGGCGGACGGTCTTGATGCCGGGGTTGGTCCTTTCGTGCATCAGCTTGGCCTTCTGGCCGATGGCGATGCACTTGTTGGTATGGTTGTCGATGGCGACGATCGAAGGCTGGTCGAGGGCGATCTTGTCATTCTGGAAGATGACGGTGTTCGCCGTGCCCAGGTCGATGGCCAGTTCCTGTGTCAGAAAGTTGAATGCCATATCGGTTCAGGTGCTTAAAAGTACATTTTCAGATTTGGCGTAAAGTTACGAAAAAAAACGTATCTTCGCGAAGAAAATCCGGAATATGGAGCGAAAAAAATACTTGGTCGTCACGGCGGGCGGCAGCGGGTCGCGGATGGGGGCGGATGTCCCCAAACAGTTCCTGCCGCTGCAGGGAAAAGCGATCCTCCAGCGCACGATGGAGCGCTTCCTGGAGGCCTGTCCCGGCATCCGGATCCTGATGGTGCTCCCGAAGGACCATTTCGGGACCTGGAAGGCCTACTGCGCGGCCCACAACTTCAATGTCCCGCAGACCCTTGTCGCCGGCGGCATCACCCGTTTCCACTCGGTGCGGAACGCCCTGGTGAAGATTCCGGACGGGGCGCTGGTCGCCGTCCATGACGGGGTGCGCCCGTTCGTCTCCAAGGAATTGATTGAAAGGATGTTCTCCCGGATGGAGGTCTGCCGGGCGCTGATTCCCGTCCTGCCCGTGACCGATACGCTGAAGGTGCTCGACCGCGACCGGGAGACGGGCCTCCTGCGCTCCGCCGGTGAGCGGCTGGACCGCAGCCGCGTATTCGGCGCGCAGACCCCGCAGATCTTCCGGTCGGAAGACCTGAAAGCCGCCTACGCGGAGGCGTACGACCCGCTCTTCACCGACGACGCCTCCGTGGCCGAAAACATAAAAATACCTCTCTCCTTCATCGAGGGAGAGAGGTTCAACATCAAGATCACCACGCCGGAGGACCTGGTCCTCGCGGAGGCTATTGCCCGATCTTCTTCGCGTTCTTGTAATCCTTGACCCAGACCTGGCGCTCGATCGGCTGGTCGAGGGAGATCATCGTGTCGGTGGACTGGATGAAGGGGATTTTCTGGATGGTCGTCAGGAGGATCTCCATGAGGTGGTCGTTGTCGAAGCAATAGACCTTGGAGAGAATGGCATATTTCCCCGTAACGAAGTGACATTCGACAATTTCCGGAATCTTCTTGAGATTGGCGATGACCTCCTGGTACTTGCCGGCCTCGGAGAGGGAAATGCTGATGAAGGCACAGACATTCAGGCCGAGGGCCTGGGGTTTCACGAGGAGGCGGGAGCCGGTGATGACCCCGTTCGCCTCGAGGCGCTTCACCCGCTGGTGGATCGCCGCGCCGGACACGCCGCATTCACGGGCGATTTCCAGGAACGGCATCCGCGCGTTTTTCACGAGGGAGGAGAGGATCTTCTGGTCGATCTGGTCGAGATGGTACTGGGCCATATGCTTACAGTTTAAAAGTCAACGGCGCAAATATAGTAAAATTTTTTATTTCCTATACCGCTTTTTCGTTTTTCCCGTCGGCGCGCTGTCCGCGATAATCTTCTGACAGTCAGCTTCGGTGAGGGTGACTCGGTAAAAAGTCGCTCTCCTACACGAAATGTGAAAGTTCACATTAACCTATATCGTAGCTTTCTTCGTGTTTTTATTCGAAACAGGCGATTACGCGAAGGAAGGGAAAGCCTTGAACAGAGTCAGAAGAGAGATTAGCTCGTCTTTCAGACCATGCCGCACGAAAATCTTCATCTCGCCTTCTGTGAGATCCCCCAAACCGCTGATCAGACTCTTTTCCGAGATATCCTGGACACCTGCGATGCATTTGTCCAGGTATTCCTCAATGGGCATTCCCATGCGGGATTCCACGATTCCTTTATTGATGGATGTCCTTTCTTTTAGGAAGAACCAGCAGTCGAACACGTCCCGGCTGGTAATCTCGGTCCGGTCAAGGAGGGCGCACAACTTGTGGGCGAACATATCTTCCTTCACCATAATACGCATCTGCAGGCCGAGATAGTTCCGGATTTCATAGTGATTGTCGTACAGACGGTTGGAAATTTCAATCTTGAGTTTGCGCTCACCGATACCATAATCAAGCACGATGATGATTCCATAGTGCTTGATGGCTTCGTCGTGAATCTTGCCGTATTTCAGGACAATCTTACGGACGCGCTCATAGACCTCGGCCTCCTTTTCCGGAGCCAGCAGATTGAAGTCCAGGTCCGTCGAGAAGCGTGGCAGATTGTAAAAGAACATGGTGGCGGTACCGCCCTTGAAGGCCAGCACGGAGGAGAGCAGCGCATCGGAAAAGATGTCCTTCAGCAGCTGCAGCATGAAGAATTTGTGCTTATTCGTATCCATTATCCGAGAATCTTTGAAACACGTTGCCCGAGCGTTTTGCTATTGTATATGGGAAGGAGAGCAAGCACCTTCTGCTTGTCCAGAGAAGAAGGATTGTCGAAATAGTAATTGCTGTCCAGGTACAAAGTGTCCAGGAAAGCTCTTTCCGGAGAAGCGATATTGACATTGCCTTCGCAGATGATTCCTGCCCGGTCAATCAGGATTTCACCCTTGATTTTCCGATACCGGAACACCTTCCCGCCGATTTCAACGCTCCTCGACAGGTTCCCCACAGAGGTAATCTCATCGCTGTACTGGAAGATAATCCCGGCCCGTTGCAGCACATACTCCAGGGAGATGTAAGACGGGGTATAGAGAAGACAGGCAAGTTCTTTCTCATCATAACCCGGCTTGGCGTAGATTCCCTTACGGGGGTTGAGAATTACGCCCTTCCTGACATAGCCGATCATCCTGCTCTTCACTGTGTCCCGGTCCAGCCCCTGACCATAGGCCATGGCGATACCCTGCATCGTGAAAACACTTGCTTTGTCCTTGTAAAGATCCAGGAGAAGTTGATTTTGTAAACCCATAGTAGCGTTAAACAACACTTTTAGTTTACAAAAATACAAAATGATAATGAAAACAACAAATCTTCCTGCTATAAAGCAGTAAGCAAAGCAGCGTTTTCCTGATGCTGGCTTCTGTAGTTGCCTTCTTGCGTGGCTGATATCACGCTGACAGACAGCAACTTCCATTCTATTGCCCCCAGTATTCGCGGCTCACCTGGAATAATCCGTGGAAATGAAGGATCTAAATAAGTCTTAGTGAGTGAGAAAGTTATAACTTTGCACTCATGAAAAAGACAGAATCAGACCTCGGGAAATATGTATTTATGTCCAGCTTCCTATTGCCGAATGGGATGCTGGACTTTTTTGATGTTGTTCGTGTCGATGAAGAGGCATCTCCCAAAGAGAAAGTATATACGGGCGGTATTCTTCACATCTACCTGGACGAACTCGATAACCGTACAGAAGACCAGCAGTCTTTGCGCCCCAATGGCTTCACTGAACCAACATTAGTCAACGACTTCCCAATCAGGGATCATAAAGTTGTACTACATATACGTCGTAGACGGTGGTTGGACAATAATGATAAGAATGTAGTCCTAAACGTTTATAATCTGGCCGTTACAGGTACCCGCTACTCCGAGGAGTTCGCGGCTTTTTTAAAAGAACGCCTTGGATACGTCCCCAGTGACGGCCCGTTCTCTGGGGCAATATTACCGGATTGACGGGGATACGCTTGAGCGTGTTTATAAAGAGCACCTGAGCGGTTATTATTCTTGGGAAGACCGCCCTCACGCAGACAAGTATCTGCTTTTTCCAGAAAACTTTGGACCGAGAATGAGTATTGATGAGACCTCCACGAAAGATGGGGAAATCTTCACTATACTCTCAAATAAAGAGGGACATTGTAAAAAAGGAAGCATAGCGGCAATCATCAGGGGTACCAGGGTGGAAGATGTCGTGGATGCATTACTGAAAGTTCCGGAACTTGTAAGAAAACAAGTCGGGGAGGTCACATTGGACTTTTCCAGCAGCATGGCCGCCATAGTAGAAACCGTCTTTCCATGGGCATATCGCACCCTGGACCGGTTCCACATGCAGAGTATGGCGATAGATGCAATCAAGAACGTGAGGATGAAGCATAAGAGGGAGGCGATGGCAGAAGAGGCTGCTGCAAGGAAAAAATACAGGCAGGATCAAATAAAGAGACGAGAACACATGAAAAAGAAGTACAAGATATACAGGGATGGTCATCCCCTCCCACGAGTGAAGGCGTATATTCCTGAAAGGGTGGAGAACGGAGACTCCATTCCTGAACTTCTTGAAAGGTCTGCTTATCTATTGACAATGTCTTCAGAAAAGTGGACCGAAAAACAGAAGGAAAGGGCTAAAATACTCTTTAAACGCTTCCCTGACATAAAGAAAGCATATGGCCTGTCTCACTCGTTAAGAGTCATCTTCAATAACAAAAACGCAACGAAGGAGTCGGCGAGAAATAGTTTGTCTCAGTGGTGCGAGGAGGCAGAAAAGTCTCGGAATGATGACTTTCATGTACTATCTCAGATCTTACAATCAAGAGAAGATGATGTACTTAACTACTTCCTCTTCCGCTCCACCAATGCTTCCGCAGAAGCCCTGAACACCAAAATCAAGATATTCAGGGCTCAACTTAGAGGTATTATTGATCTTAAGTTCTTCCTCTTCAGACTAACCAGAATATATGCGTAAATCGCTCTTCTGCTTATAGTTTGTTCCCACGGAAAAATCCCGGTGAGCCGTATTCGCGCGGGGTGCATCGGCGTACTCTACTCTTACTCAGACACTTATCTGCCACGCAAGACCGATAACACCCCATGTGTCGCAAAGGAGCTCACTGCCCGGATGTAGGCAGGAAGCGCGGACCGACTCCCACGAGGCTTTGAATTCAGGGGAACTCTTCTTCTTTCACTTATCTATTGAATCCATAACCCAGTTGACAGACTCGTCATGAAAGTCGAATAACCCCGGGGCAATAGTGGATGTAATAGCTGAATGAGTCCGTTTCCGCAGCTTTTTTTTCAAAGCGTGTTTAGGGGCTACCGGAGATTCAGGTATTATTAATACTGAAGGGTTGTTCTTCCTATAGGATGCGATCAATTGACGTTCCTCCGGGCTTAAAGCAACCAATTCCATTCCGGAAGCAAGTCCTTTCCCTGTCGTCAGGAACTCATCATCTAATCCGAACTCTTTCGCCCATCGTTCCGCCTGATTCTTTGAGAACGGTCTTCCGTTCAGGTGCATGGACACGAAGGGCGCTTTAACTCCCAGGCGTCTGGCCGCCTCATTGGTAGAGATACCGTTCCTTTTCAGATACTCTTTTACGTACTGACCGATTTTGACGGATTGGTCCGTTTTGTTGTATGCCATCGTGCGAGTTAATAATAACCCCGCAAAGATATGAAAATCATTTAATTATCGCAAACTTAAAAACAATATGGTTAATTTTATGATTAATATTTTCCAGAAAACTCTTGCATGAAATAAAATTTAACCATATCTTTGCCTCGTGGTTAAAATTAACTATCATGAAAAAGGTGTTATTAACGCTGCTTACAGCGCTTTTCATGCCGACGATAGTCGCGCATGCAGACGAAGAGGGAACCCCTCTTGCTAAACGTAATCCCTTCGGGGATGGTGTAATCATGCCTCAGTCTCCGGACGTCTGGCAGCAGACCCGCTATGGCAACACGGAAGTTGACCTGTTCCACGGCACAATCGGGCTTAGTATTCCGATTTATCAGTACAAAGACAAGGACTTTTCGATTCCCATTACCCTGAACTATGCGTCCAGTGGTTTTATGCCCGGGAGAGCGGACGGCCCTGTCGGGATGGGGTGGAGTATCTCTTGTCCGGGATTCATAAGCCGGGAAGTCCGAGGCCTTCCGGATGATTGTAGCGGGAAAGAGATGCTTTGGAAATGGACGGGTGATCCCAACCATCAGGAGCAGATTTTTGTCGTACCAGACCCGGTAACCGGCAAACCTTACGTTATCCATGAACAAGCGTACGGCGCACGGACTCATCCTACAGTCTTCGGATTCGCCCGTATCCATCAAATGGAAGAGGAAGATATTCCCGGCTATCAGGATTATGTTTATACAGGAATGTGCGGGCAGGAGTTCATGATGATTCTTTCTGATACAACGAGCGGACCGATCATGCGGGGCTATGAAACGGAACCGGATGTCTATCATTTCAGTTTCATGGGTCACACGGGGTCATTCATCCTGTTGCCAGATGGACAATTCTCGTTTTTCGGTTGCAACAACCCATCCGGTGAATATGAGGCGGAATTCACCTGGGATTGGACGCAGCCCCGAGTGTCGTCTTTTACGATGAAAACGGGAGACGGATTTGTTTATGTATTTGGGGAGCAGGAATACACGGAGAACAGGAATCTTTGTTATTCGGACTCCGAGACGGAGTATTGCTCTGCATGGAAATTGACCCGTGTGATTGCTCCGAATGGACGAACTGTGGTATTAACATATACAAATCCGATTGCCGAATCATCGTATAGCGGAGTATTGAACGTTGATCACAAAACTCTGATTACCGCATCCGATAATCCTGTAAACCTTTGGCAAAGCGAAGATTACGACATCAATAACCCGCGGGTCAGCATGGCTAATACGGATGTTTGGGCCTGTTATCTTCAAGAATTATCCGTGGAGGATGAGGTACAAATTCTTTTCACGTACACAAGCGACCGTCTTTCATCCATCGTTATCAAGAACAGGGACGAAGAAACTGTCCGCTTGTGTGATTTCCGCTACCAGAGTCAAGGGGCGTTCAAACATGTGTTCCTTGAATCGTTTTCCTTATCTACAGACGGTCGCTACTCTTTCTCCTATTATACTGGCAATGATGCTAATCCGGACCGGGATACATATCAAACCGATTTATTTGGTTATTACAATGGTAATAATCAATGGACGAATCTGGTTGTTGGGAACACTCCTTTGAGTGATTATGCTCAGACCATCATCAGCAGCCGCTCTTCCAATACAGAAAAAGCACGTCTGGGCTTGCTCAAAACAATCAGCTGGCCAGCTGGAGGGCGAACGGAACTGGAATATGAAGCAAATGATTATTCCATGAATCTTCAACCTCAGATGGTTATGGCTCAAGACAAAACGACGGCTGGTCTCCGTATCAAGCGGATTACTTCTTATGATTGGGACGAAAAACGCCTTCAACAGAAAGAATACAAATACAAGACAGAAGGTGGCCGTAGTTCCGGCATCCTATTGAAAAAACCCGAGCTGTATTGGAAGTATCGACTCTATCTGGGCCCGGAAAGCGGCGAGTATCTACAGATAGAAAGGGAATGTGTCACCAGTTCTTCTCCGATAGGGTTCGGATTCGGCTCCCACATTGAATATATCCGTGTTTCTGAAGAGATTTCCGACGGCTTGTCCCCCGCCAAATCCATCACGACAACAAGCTTTCACGCGACAATGGACAATTCAGTGAAAACCGAATGGTATCATGAGTTGCCATCCGAAGGACTCTATTTGCAGGATGGGTGGGAGATGCGCTTGTCTTTGAACAATGCGCCGTTGCCAGAAAGTGTTTTTCAATCGGGCAGCCTTTATGCCGGAAAACCGACCTCTGTCACTGTAACGGACGAAACAGGGGAGCCCGGAGCGCAAAAGAATTATACATATGGCCTCTATGCGGCAGGCAATGAAGGCTATTGCGGTCCTGTTTTGTATTTTGGGAAGAAATTCAATCACTATTATTCACCAAACTCTACCTATGGCGCTACAGTCGCACTGCAGAACTATGACGTGGGAGGAGTCGCCACAACCGAATATACAACAAGCTATTCCGTGAACGGAACAGGCCGAATCAATGAGTCTGAGCATGTGGACAGTAAGGGCAGGACAAGCATCTCACGGACTGTGTTCAGCCCAGGATTTCCATGTAATCCCGTCAGGACGGAAAGGACTCTCGACAATCAGTATGTATCGGTCACAAAGGTTGAGTATGATACGCTGCTATCCTCCAATGGTCGCCATTATTTACGCCCCCTCCGTTGTCTCAGGGCAGAATTGCCCTCGGCGACCTTTTCTTTATCCGGAGTCCGCTGGAAACAAGTTGCGTCATTTGATCGCTACGACGCAAGGAACAATATCCTGCAGATGACAGATTCAACAGGCCTTGTTAAATCATTTGTCTGGGATACGGGAGGCCAGCAACCCATTGCTATTGGAGAAGGGATTGGATATGACGACCTCTCAACGGCGATCGGAATCACCGGCGGGAGTGTCCAGATCAACACTCCTTACCGGATAACCCGGTACGAATGGATTCCGCTCGTAGGCCCTTCGCGGATAACCGACCCTTCCGGCCGGAGCATGAAATACGGATACGACAATGACGGGCGCCTCGTCGCGGTCCTTGACGATCTGGACCGTCCGTTGGAAAAATACAAATATCATTCGGCAACAAGTGAACCAATAAACGAATAAAGCCATGAAAAAGATTTTACTCATTTTGATGTGTGCCCTGTTCATGACGGGCATCTCCCAAGCGCAGACTCCGGTCTAGTCCGCTTTCTTTGGCAATCCGACTCCCGGCACGGTGTATGTCGCCTGGAACGCCGGTCAATACATGTTCCAGACCACGGGCGGGAACGGAGATCCGGAGGTTTTCACGGATAATTATGATGATCTCGCCTCTGATATAGCAGAAGAGTATGACTGGGTCAGTCTGGGAACCGTTCAGGAATGGCCTTCCTCCGGGAGCTATCGGATTTCGCTTTATCTGGGAAACAACCAGAGTAATTATGCCCGCTCTTTCATTTATGGAAACCCTCAGCAGAATCAGGCGATAACCGTTATCCAGAATCCGATGCCGCAGTCTTATCCAACACTATCTCCTCAAGGTGTACACAAGATTATGCCCGGAGAAAGGACAACGGTTTCATTGACGGGAACCACGCTTGGTGAGAACTATTACATCCGCGATGAAAATGATCAATTGATTGCAACCATTGTCGGCAGTGGGGGGAATGACAGTTGGTCCGGGTTACTTACACCTGGATACTATTATGTCGCCAATTCCGATGGTGACTTTACGGTGGCCTACGATCGCCTGTTTTCCTATCATTTGGGATTCGACGGGGATGAGGTTGAGATTGATGCCGACGGAGGCGTGGCGAGTTTGGATAGCGAGAGCATTCGTGATGACCAAAACGGATATCTTCCATGGTATTATGAAGAGCCGGTCCCGGAACTTGACAGCCTGTCGTGGAAATTGAATGGAGGGAAATGTATATATTGGGATTCCAACATTAAGTTCTCCTATGAAATTAGCGAAGAAGGATACTTGTGCCTGTTCTTCTCCGCCCCGCCGAACGTGACAGCAGACACTTTGGAATGCCGTCTTTACAAAGCCTCAGGAGACCTGTTTTTTCGCATAGTACAACCTGGGGGAGGACACTTGGCCAAACGTGATGTCCGTTTTACTAAATCCCCCACTCAGGTGTCCGCAATAGTAACGGGGTCGCAATATGGTGTGTTATATCGGCTATATCGTGATGAAATCGTTTGTTCCATTGAATATGGGGATGACTCAAATCTGGTTTTGTTAGCTCCTGACGGTGGCAACGAATACCGCGTTGAGGCTCTATACAACGGGCAGACTCTGGAAATCGCACGGGCGGAACGCATAAACGGAGAACTTTTATCTCTTCCTTCCGACCGAACCTGGGTCCTGACACAGCATTTCAATACCGGACAGTCTATCGTGAGCGATCTGAAGGTGTTCAACGGTTTAGGTTATGATGATCAGGATATTCTGATTGGAGCAGCAGGTAACGGCAGCAAAGATGTGGTGCAAATGCATTCGTATGATTACCTGTTCAGGGAACCTCGGATTTATTTGCCCTTTGCTGAGACCACTCGCAACGGGCAACCGGTGTCCGGAGTGGTAGAAAAGCAGGAGGCATTTTATCGTCAGATGTTTCGGTTCTATGGGAATCCATACGCTTATAGCGAGACTGAACATGAACCAACAGCAGTCGGTCGTCCCCTTTCGGCAATGAAACCCGGCCGGGAATACCGTACAGCAGAAAAGGAGGTGGTCTTCGATTACGGGGCCAATACTGCTAATCAAGTCTTTATGCTGGATCTTACCAGCAACAATGCGCTATATGTCGGCGGTTTTTATCCAGCCAAATCTTTGAACAGAAAAACGGTTACGGATGAAGACGGGAATGTAACGGAAGTCTATATGGACATGGATGGCCACACGGTGTTGGAACGGCATCGCCTGAACGCATCGGACTGGGCGGAAACCTATTATGCCTACGACCCTTTCGGCCGGCCCGTATGGGTGGTCAGTCCCGAAGGATCCTGCCGTCTGACAAACAACAGCACTTATGAGGTGCCGGATGACGAAACCGCCTACGCGGAAAACGCCATTCAGAAATACAGTTATGTCTATGAATATGACGGCCGCGGGCAGGTCGTAACAAAGCACATCCCTGGCTGCAAACGTCATGAGTACACTTATGACGAGGCCGGGCGGGTGATCCGCATGCAGGATGGAAACCTGCGTGAACAGTCTGGACGGATTTCGTATGTCTATGACGCACTTGGCCGTAAGATAGCAGAGGCGCTCGTCTCCACCAATGGTTCGGATTCCACCTCCTTGCACGAATATGTCTATGACACATATCCGTCCGGGATATCTTCGAATCTTCAGTACCATGCGGTCTCCGGGATAACACAGGACGGGAACAATGATCTGCGCGATCTACGAACCGGCGGCCTGTTAACCTATGAGAAGATCCGTATCCTGGGAGGATCAGGATATCTGGAAAGGACATATTATTATGACATCGCGGGGAACATTATTCAGACCAATGAGCGCCATTCTGAAGGGCCTTGTCTTTCTACCAGTACCCGATATGACCGCCAAGGGAATGTCTTGAACGTCAAACGGGATGCCGTATTCGGCGAAAACGACGCCACACATTCACTGGTGGAGTCCTATTCGTACGACGACCGCGGACGCCTTGTCCAAAGTAGTTCCATTCTGGATGGGACCGACCAGTCGACCGTCGGTTACACGTATAATGATCTGAGTCAGGTGTCCAAAATCCAATATGGTAATGGAGCGGTAGAAACCCTGCAGTACAATATGCAGGGCTGGCGCACGACCCAGGAGGTCAAGCGTTATGGTCAGTCATTGTTCAGCTCGACGTTGCGCTACTACGACCCGTTCAATGGGTCAACGACCCCTTGTTATGCCGGGAACATCTCCTCATGGACGTGGAAACAGGGGATACAAACGGCCCAGACATACGTTTTTACATACGACCCCCTGTCGCGCCTGACGGCTACACGACATTATACCGGCACGACGGAGACGAACCTGTACAAGGAAAACATGACCTATGACCGTAACGGTAACATCCTCAGTATGGTCCGCCTCAATAATGGGCATGGCGCCAATTATGGTTGGTGGGAATACGATGGCAACCAGCGCATCGGAGAGTATTCCGGCGACTATGATGCCAATGGCAACCTCACGACCGTAACAGACGAGGAATATCCAGTCTGGGTAGAATACAACTTGATGAACCTTCCTGCGCATCTTTACCAGGATGAATCGAATCTGGAATACACCCTTCTTTATGCGGCGGACGGGACGAAGATATCTATAATAGACGAGGATTCAGGAAATACCGAATACTACCTGGGCCCTTTCCGCTATGATCCGGATGCTACCGAAGACTTCGATGTGGCCGTCAGCGGCGGGCGCATGGTCTCTTCGGCTACGGATGTGGTGATGAACTACTTCATTCGCGATCACCTTGGCAGCACACGTGTAATTCTTGATGGCAGCGGCACTATCCTTCAGCAGGCGGATTACCTGCCGTATGGCGAGAAATGCTATAACCCGTCGCTGATATCCGGGAATAATGCGTATCTTTATGGCGGCAAGCAATTGCAGACGTTCATTGGCATACCGTGGTATGACAGCCAGGCCCGCTATCAGAATTCAGAAGGCATCTTCTCCGGTATCGACCCGCTTTGTGAGCAGCACTACAGTCTGAGCCCCTACGCCTATGCGGCGTGCAATCCGGTGAATTGCGTCGATCCCTGGGGGCTGACAACCTATTGGGTCAACGGAAACGCAATCAATATCGATGATGGGTATGATGAATCCATCAGCCTATCATCATTGGAGTATCGTTATCTAATGTTTCTGAGGCGTTTCCATGGGGATTGGTACGACGCCGCTCGGCTCAAGGCCATGGATCATCATGGATATATCACAGCTTCCGGCGATATAGTATTGGCTGCGTCAAGTATTTCGTCGTCGTCGAATGATAGCGTTCTTGATGAGTTGGCAGCACTGGCCTTGATAGATGTTGGAGTCATAGATCCTTCGGATGTCTATATTTACAAAGGGGCTGCAGAGGGAGCAATCATTGCCGCATCTGTAATAGCAAACCGTTCATTTTACATTGAAAAGGCCAAGAAGGAGTTCGCACATTTACGGCAACGAAATTCTGGGCCTGTAGGCAAGCAATACGCTTTGATTGCTACCGCAGATGGTTGGTATGAAAACGTGCGTGGCGGTGTTGTATTTTTAAACAAAGGCGATGTATGGAAGTATGGAGAGACGACGCGTGAGGATCGGTATTCAGCAAAAGAATTAGATGACAAATGTTTATATCAGAAAACGGAATTTGTCGGGACGCAGCAACAAGCAAAAAGACAGGAAAAGGTAAAAATATACCGCTATTTCTTCCGTCACGGAACATTACCTCCTGGAAACAGGATATTCAGGTAAGCACCCAATAATGATATGATATGTTATTTCAGCTGAAAGTTTATTACTTAGAAACGGCGATGGAAAAGAAAAAGGACTTTATAGAACGCTTTTCTTCCTCCATAACAGAGCCGGCATTTAAGGACTGTAGTTTCGGAAAAGATGTAAAAGAAATTGCTATTTCAATCATTTTGATAAAAACACGTCCGGGATTTGAAAAATGGGATCAGCCCCGCCGCCCTCGTTTTACAGAATTGTTAATAGGGCGAGATGGAAAAATACTGTGGGAAAAGCGTTTTGGAATCGAAATCCGTTTCGACGGCGTATTGTTTGACGCCTTCCTTGCAGCGGAAGATGACGAAGCGGGGAAAATACTGGCTCGTGAGTCGTACCGCGCCCTCGATCAACTGGATCGCTTGCCCAAGCGCCTCAAAGATTTTGATAAAGAAGGTTTCCGCGCTGCTGTAAAGGATTTATTTGAACGGCAGGGGTTAATGTAAAATAACACGTTTTATGTAGGAGGGCGACTCTTTACAGAGCCGCCCTCTTGTCATGCCGGAAATGTCCGGTTTTCGGTCTTTATAGTTTTTGCTTGACCCGGATGGCGTTCCCTGTCTCGCATGGCGGCTACGCACCATTATGCTGGGCGCATGGAGATGAATTTGCACAACGGAGACCCGACGTATTACGGCAAGGAAAATCTATTTCCTATACCGCTTTTTCGCTTTTCCCGTCGGCGCGCTGTCCGCGATAATCTTCTGACAGTCAGCCTCGGTGAGGGTGGCGGCGTCAACGCCTTTGGGAATCTTATAATTTGACGCGCCCTGCTTGATGTAGGGGCCGTAACGGCCGTTCACGATCTGGATGCCGGAGGCGGAGAAATCCGCGATGAACGCGGGCGCGGCCTTCTTTTCGGCATCGGCCGCGAGGATGCCGGCGCATTCCCCGAGCGTGACCTTGAGCGGGTCGGCGCCGCGGGGGAGCGAGACATTGCGGTCGCCGTATTTCAGGTAGGGGCCGAAGCGGCCCTTCATGGCGATGACGTCGATTCCCTCCAGCTGCCCGACGGTGCGGGGCAGTTCGAAGAGTTTGAGCGCATCCGCGAGCGTCAGGGTCTCGATGAGCTGGCCCTTGCCGAGGGAGGCGTACTGCTTCTTTTCGCCCTCGCCTTTCTGGACATAGGGACCGTACTGGCCGAACTTTGCAATGAGTTTGTCGCCGGTTGCGGGATCGGTGCCGATCTCCCGTTCGACGTGGCTGTATTCGCGGACGGCAAGGACGCTTTCGACCTGTTTGTGGAAGGGTGTGTAGAATTCGGAAATAGCTGCATTCCAGACCTTTTCTCCCTTCGCGATTTCGTCGAAATCATCTTCTACCCGGGCGGTGAAGTCGTAGCCGAGCACTTCTCCGAAATTGCTCACAAGGAAGTCCGTGACGATGATGCCGATCTCCTGCGGGAGGAGTTTCCCCTTCTCCGCACCGACGGTCTCGGTCTTCTTCGCGGCGGCAATGGCGCCGTCCTTGAGCGTGAGGTTCGTGACCTCGACCTTGCGGCCTTCCTTGTCCCCCTTGACGACATAGCCGCGGCCGGTCGTGAGGGTGGTGATGATGGTCGCGTACGTGGACGGGCGGCCGATTTCCAGCTCCTCCAGCCGGCGGACGAGGGTCGGCTCGGAGTAGCGCGGCGGGGCGGCCGTGAACTTGCATTCGGCGCTGACGCCCTTTTCGATGAGGCGGCTGCCGACGGCGAGGTCCGGGAGGATGATCTCGTTGTCCAGGACTTCCCCGTCATCCTTCCCTTCCATGTACACCTTCAGGAAGCCGTCGAAGAGGATCCGGGTGGCGAGGATGCCGTATTTTTCGGGCCGCTTGTCGGAGGCGACCTTGATGGCGGTGTTGTTTACGCGGGCTTCGCTCATCTGCGAGGCGACGGTGCGCTTCCAGATGAGCTCGTAGAGCTTCTTCTCCTGGGGGGTGCCGTCGATGGAGAGGTTGGCGATGTAGGTCGGACGGATGGCTTCGTGGGCCTCCTGGGCGCCTTTCGTGCGGGTCCGGTACTGCCGCGGGCGGGAATAATCCTCGCCGTAGTTCTCCAGGATGTACTTTTTCGCGCTGCCGAGGGCGACGGCGGAGAGGTTCGTGGAGTCCGTACGCATGTAGGTGATCAGGCCGCGCTCATAGAGGGACTGGGCGACGCGCATCGTGGTCGCGACGGGGAAATGGAGCTTGCGGCCGGCCTCCTGCTGGAGCGTGGAGGTCGTGAAGGGCGCGGCGGGCATCCGGGGCGCTTCCTTCTCTTCCATCGAATCGATGGTGTACCGGGCTCCGATGCTGTCTTCCAGGAACTTCCGGGCCTCTTCCTGCGAAGGGAAACGGGTGTCGAGGGCGGCCTTGACCTTCGTCCGGGAGCCCTCCGGGATGAAGGTGGCTTCTACCTTATAATAGGGTTCGCTCCGGAAGGCCATGATCTCTTTCTCGCGGTCGACGATCAGGCGCAGGGCGACGCTCTGTACGCGGCCGGCGGAGAGCTTCGGCTGGATCTTCCGCCACAGGATGGGCGAGAGTTCGAAGCCGACGAGCCGGTCGAGGACGCGGCGGGCCTGCTGGGCACTCACCAGGTTCATGTCGATGTCGCGGGGGTGCTGGATGGCTTCGAGGATGGCGTTTTTCGTGATCTCGTGGAACGCGATGCGGCGCGTCTTCTCTTTCTTGAGCCCCAGGGTCTCGAACAGGTGCCAGGAGATGGCCTCTCCCTCGCGGTCCTCATCGGAGGCGAGCCAGATGGTTTCCGCGCGTTCGGCGAGGCGCTTCAGTTCGGCGACGACTTTCGCCTTGCCGGCGGGGATGACATATTCCGGCGTGAACCCGTGCTCGATGTCCACGCTGAGTTTCTTTTCCTGCAGGTCGCGGATGTGGCCGATGCTGGCCTTGACCAGGTACTCCTCACCCAATGCTTCCCGGATGGTTTTGATCTTTCCGGGAGACTCGACGATGACTAAATTCTTTCCCTCCATTTCCTTGAATTTTTTGCAAAGTAACACGTTTTCGGGGGAAAATTCCAAATATTATCGTTAATTTTGTGAAATGTTAAATTGCCGGAAAAGGCCCAAGACCTAAGGTCTTGTCAAACGATGGAAAAATGGCTATGACCGAAGATAAAAAGAAGAAAATCGTCCGGATATTCTGGTGGCTCGTCACGGTCCCGCTCGTGCTGGTGGCCGTGCTGCTCGCCCTCGTGTGGGCGTTCGCCGAGATCCCGACCATCGAGGAACTGGAGAACCCGGACAGCAAGCTGGCCACCCAGGTCATCGCCCAGGAAGGCGAGATCCTGACGACTTATCACATCGAAAACCGCACCTTCGTCGATTACGACGAACTGGCGCCGAACCTGGTCCAGGCGACCGTGGCCACGGAGGACGTCCGTTTCTACCAGCACTCGGGCATCGACCTCAAGAGCCTCGGGCGCGTTCTGTTCAAGACGCTCCTGATGAACCGCTCCAGCCAGGGCGGCGGCAGCACCATCACCCAGCAGCTGGCCAAGACCCTCTATCCCCGCGGGGAGAAGACGGGCAAGGTCAAGATGGTCTGGATCAAGCTGAAAGAGTGGATCACCGCCGTGAAGATCGAGCGGAACTACACCAAGGAGGAGATCGTGGACATGTACTTGAACGCCGTGTTCTTCGGCTCCAACTCCTACGGCATCCAGTCCGCGGCCGACCAGTTCTTCGCCAAGAAGCCCATCGAACTGAAGACCGAAGAGAGCGCCGTGCTGGTGGGGATGGTCAACAAGCCGACCCGGTACAATCCCATCCTCAATCCCGACAAGTCCCTGTCCCGCCGCAACTTCGTCATCGGCCAGATGTGCAAGGCCGGCTACCTGACGAAGGCGGAGCGGGATTCCCTCCAGGCCCTTCCCATCGAACTGCATACCCGCAAGGTGGACCGGACGACGGGCGTCGGCCCCTATTTCCGGGACATGCTCCGCCGGACGATGTCCGCGGAAAAGCCGCAGCGGAAGCAGTATCCGTCCGACGACGATTACCGGGCGGACTCCCTCCTCTGGGCCGAAGACCCGCTCTTCGGCTGGCTGAACAAGAACGTGAAGGGGGACGGAACCCCTTACAACCTGGACGAGGACGGCCTCCGCATCTATACGACCATCAATTACAAGATGCAGAAATACGCCGAGGAGGCAGTGGCCGAGCACCTGGGCAAGGAGCTCCAGAAGGCGTTCTTCCGCGAACTCAAGTACCGGAAGAACCCGCCGTTCTCCGGCGATGCGGACGAGCGCATCCGGGAGGTCACGATGAAACAGGCGCGCCAGTGGAGCGACCGGACCCGGATGATGAAGGCCTCCGGCGCCACCGACGCGCAGATTGCCAGGAGTTTCCGGGAACCGCAGAAGATGCGCCTCTTCACCTGGGAGGCGCCGGGATACAAGGATACCGTGATGACCCCGGACGACTCCATCCTCTACTACAAATCCTTCTTCCGGGCCGCCCTGATGGCGATCGAGCCGGGGACGGGCCGGATCCGGGCCTATGTCGGCGGACCGGATTACCGCTATTTCAAGTATGACAACGTCCGGCAGGGCAAGCGCCAGGTCGGTTCGACCGTCAAGCCCTTCCTGTATGCGCTTGCCATCGAGATGGGGCGGACGCCGTGCGACATGGTCCAGAATACGCCGCCCGTCGTGGACGTGGGGCGCGGCAAGACCTGGAGCCCGCAGGATCCCCATGCCGACGGTTCGATGGTCTCGCTCCGCTGGGGACTCGCCCAGAGTTCGAACTCCGTGGCGGCCAGCCTGATGACGGAATTCGGTCCCGACCAGATGGTCCGGATGATGCACCGGATGGGGATCACCAGCTATGTCGATCCGGTCGTGTCGCTGTGCGTCGGCTCCGCGGACCTGTCCGTCTTCGAGATGGTATCTGCCTATAACACATTCCCTTCCGGCGGCATCTACTGTACCCCGCTCTTCGTGACCCGCATCGAGGACAGCGAAGGGAACGTGCTGACGCAGATGTCCGAGCGGAAGCGGGAGGCCATCTCCGAACGGACGGCCTACACGATGATCGACATGATGCGCTCCGTCGTGGACGGCGGTACCGGCGGCCGCCTGCGCTTCCGCTATGGGCTCAAGGGCGCGATCGCCGGCAAGACCGGTACGACCAACGACAACTCGGACGGCTGGTTCATCGGCTATACCCCGGCCATCACCGCCGGCGTCTGGGTCGGCGGGGAAGACCGCTATGTCCATTTCAATTCCACCAACCTCGGCCAGGGCGCCAACATGGCCCTGCCGATCTGGGGGCTCTGGATGAAGAAGTGCGTCGCCGACGGGACGCTCGGGATCTCCGAGGCGGAAGGGTTCGAGATCCCGCCCGGCGTGTCGATCGGCTGCAGCGGATCGTCCGACGCCCCGACGGAGACGGAAAAGATGGAAGAGTTTTATTTTGAATAAGATGGCTAAGTATAACAGCATCGCCGTTCTGTACGGCAGCGATTCATCGGAATGGGAAGTCTCCTGCCGGAGCGGCGAATTCACGGCCGCCCGGATCGACGAGTCCCTGTTCGATGTCTATGAGATCTTTGCGCGGCACGGGAAATGGTCCCTCGTCGCGATGCGGAAAAGGAATTCCATGCGGGTCCCCTTCCCGGAGGAGGCCCGTCCCGAAATCGACAAGACCGACTTCTCCGTCCGGGTGCTCGGCGAAAAGGTGAAGTTCGACTTCGTCTATATCATGCAGCATGGGAGCCCCGGCGAGACTGGCCAGCTGCAGGGGTACTTCGAGATGCTCGGCATCCCGTTCTCGACCTGCAGCGCCTTCGTCACGACCGTGGCGTTCGACAAGTATTCCTGCAAGAGCTACCTGCGGGGGATGGACGGGGTCAAACTGGCTCCGGATGCCCTCGTACGCAAGGATATGGACGTGGATGCGTTCTCCGTCCGCGCTGTCGAGCGCCTCGGCCTGCCGCTCTTCGTCAAGCCGACGGCCAGCGGTTCGAGTTTCGGCATCACGCGGGTTACGCGGGCCGAGGACCTGCCCGGCGCCATCCGCTTCGCTTTCTCGGAATGCGATTCCGTGATTGTGGAGCGGGGCATCACCCCGCAGCATGAACTGACCTGCGCCGTCTATTCCGACGGCGGGGAGGTCCGGGCGCTGCCGATCATCGAGATCGTGACGACGAACGATTATTTCGATTACGACGCCAAATACAACGGCCACAGCGAGGAAATCTGCCCGGCCCCGGTCTCCGCGGAGCTGACGGCCCTTGTCCAGGACGTTTCCCGGCGGATTTATTCCCATCTCGGCTGCAAGGGACTTGTGCGGATGGACTACATTGCCGCGGAGGACGGCCTCTATTTCCTCGAGGTGAACATTATCCCCGGCATGACCAATGCCTCCCTGGTCCCGAAGATGGTCCGGGCAGCGGGGATGGATATCACCGCATTCCTTACGACCATCATCGAGAATGCGTAAGGACTGCCTGCTGACGGAGTTCCTTCGGGAAAACATCGCTTCGCTGGAGCATCTGTACCCGACGGCCGAGGCGCGGAACATCGTGCTGATGCTCTGCGAGGCGGTCATCGGGACCCGGAATTATACCCACATCGTCGAGCCGGGCTACGTCATCGACCGGCGGAAACTGCCGAAACTGGAGGAGGGAATGGCGCGGCTCCGGGAAGGCGAACCGGTCCAATACGTCATCGGCAAGGCCGAATTCTGCGGACGGGTTTTCCATGTAAACGCAGATACGCTCATTCCCCGTCCCGAGACGGAAATGCTTTGCCGTGAGGCCATTAAGATGGCCAAGCAGATCCAGCGCTTCCGTTCCCCCTATGGGCGGGACGCGGAACCGGTCCGGATCCTGGACCTCTGCACGGGGTCGGGCAACATCGCCTGGACCCTTGCCCTGTCCGTTCCCGGCGTGCGGGTCGTAGGCGTCGATATCTCCGAAGGCGCGCTCGCCGTGGCGGCGGGCCAGCCCTTCAAGGAGGAGGTACGTTCGGCGGGTGCCGTCGCCCCGGTCTTCGTCCGCGGCGACGTGCTGGATACGGAGCAGGAATTCGCCTACGGGCCGTTTGACATCGTCCTGAGCAACCCGCCGTATATCATGGAAAAGGAAAAGCCCCTGCTGCGGCGCAATGTGCTGGATTACGAGCCGGCCTCGGCCCTCTTCGTGCCGGATGACGACCCGCTCCTGTTCTACCGCGCCGTTTCGCGCTGGTCGGAACGGTTCCTGGCGAAGGAGGGCAAGGGCATGACCGAGATCAACGAATGCCTCGGCGCCGAGACGGCCGCCCTCTTCCGGGACGCCGGGTGGCGGGAAGTGACCCGGATCAAGGACTTTTTCGACCGTTCCCGCTTTGTTTTCTACATGAAATAGGCGCAGCCTGCTGACGAAAAGGGCGTTTTTTTTGAAAAATTCGCCGCTCTTCGTTATGAAAAACGGCCTCCCAATATGCTGGGTGGCCGTTTTTCGCATTTAAACGTTTTTATTTTTTATAAACGTTTTTCCCTTCCGTCCTTTGCCGGAAAGGAACGCTTATGAAAAAGAACGGAATGCTTGGGAAGGGTGGGTTCGCCCTGGCATGCGCGCTGTTGGTGGCGGCGGGCTGCGAAGAACTGGATGACCGGGTGGAGGAACATGTGCGGGAGGATGCGGTCGTCCCGCTTGCCGAAGTGGCGCAGATCCTGTCCACGGTCCCGCTTGGTACGGCGCAGCTTGCGGAAGTGGCCGGGGCGGTTTCCGCCTCCGTGGCCAACGGTTATGACGAGGAGTACACCATGCGTGACCTGTTCGCCGATCCGGGGGCGGGTGTCGGGGACAGCCGGCCGGAGGGACGGCGTGCCGCCCCGACGCGTGCGGCGGAGGACACGCCGCTCCGCGACCTGCTCGCCGCCGCCGTCGCGGAACACTTCGCGACGCGCTCCGGCACGGCGGATCCGGAGGAGTATATCGCCTCCCTCTCCTCCTCGGATATCCAGATTTACTGGCCTTATGCAGCGGATTGGGATGGCAGGACGCCGCCGGTCATCACCTATGACCCGCTGGACGGCGGGGACCGGAACATCGGTTGGACGCCGGAAGGCGACAAGGTTTTCGTGGACGAGTCCGTGGCGCAGGAACGACCGGTCTGGGTCGTCAACCGCAACGAGGACGCGTGCTACAAAACCCTGGAGATGCTCCGCCGGGAGGATCCCGACTGGGGGAGCGGCGGCGAGATTGTGGTCAGCGGCGGGAGGAAGGCAACCTGCGCCCGCAGCGGGGCCGCGCAAGGCGTGCAGACCCGCAGTCCGTCGGAATTGCGCACGCTTGTGCTCCGCTCCTTCAAGGCCGCGCGGAATTACGACAGCTGGTTCGCCGGCGGGGCCGAATTCTTCGTCAAATGCGGGGCCGTGGAGGACTTTACCGCCACGACGGAGGCCGAACTCGCCCTCTACAACCCGACCGTGACGGATTTCATGATCGTCGTCCGCCGCAAACAGGTCGGCCTCTCCCTGCCGTTCAACGCCGTCCTCGTGTCGGAATGGTCCTCCATGCTCGACCAGGTCGCCTTCATGGTCATCGAGGATGACGGCGGCTCCCAGACCACCTGGAAATGCTCCGCCGTGGTCAAATACAATTCCAAGGCCTACGGTTTCGAAGTCGCCATTCCGCTGAATTCCCGCGACGATGTCGTCTGGCGCGGCCAGCTCTCCCGCCGCTACATCGAGAAATACAGCGGCAGGACCGGCCGCTTCGGCGACGTGGACCTGGTGTTGGAGCTGATCTGATACGAGGTTGTAATATATTAAAACTTTTTATATCTTTGCGGTGAGACGGATAAGAGCATATCAACACTATTATAAGGTGTTTATCGACTCATTGACCCAGGAGGAGCAAGCTAAGATCAGGCGTTCGCTGGCTCTATTGAAAACGAATGACCGGATTCCCCGCCACTTTATCAATTATATGGGGGATGCCATTTATGAGTTCCGGATTACGCTCAGGAATAAGGAGGCACGGTTGTTTTTTGTCTATGGTGACGAGGACCTTATTGTCTTATTGAACTGTTTTATCAAGAAGACAAAGCGGACTCCTCCCGGAGAATTTGAGAAGGCTAAACGATTGAAGAAAGCATATGATGAGAGCAGATGACCTTTACGATGTGGATGCCGAACTTGCGCGCGAGTTGGGGCCGGTGGGTTCCCGGACATGGGAGCATGCTGTCAATAAGGCATGGGATGAATACAATGCCGCGATTCTTTTGGAAAGCCGTAAAGAGGCGAAAATGACACAAGCGGCTGTCGCGGAAAAAATCGGTGCTACCAAGAGTTATATTTCCCGTATTGAAAGGGGGCAGATCGTTCCGACCGTTTCCACATTCTATAGGATTATCCACGCACTGGGCATGCGCGTTGAAATCGTCCGGCCGGTCTCTTCATTGTGATGGGAAACCGGCCTTGGGCAGACAATTATTCTCTGATGGATCCTTCCGGACTGAGCACGGCCATCTCGCAGGCGCGGCAGTCGAAACGGAGGGGGAGGCGGCAGCCGTTGTTGAGGAGGAACAGGGGACCCGGGTCCGGGGCGCCCTGGTGGACGGGGCACATGCCCAGTTCGTAGCGGAGGCAGTACCGGGTCCGCATCAATTCGGCGCCGGGCCTGTGGGTGAGTTCGTAAGCCGCTTCCTGTGAGGCGCTTCCGTGTCCGGCATAGTATTCCCGGGCTAGGGAGTTGGCGATGTTGTCCTTGTAGGTGGCCGCCTCCGGGAAACGGAGCGTCCGTCCCGGCGTGGCGCCCCCGAGCGGGATGGCCCGGACGGGCAGGGCGTCCAGGGCGTCCGCGGTCTCGCGGCGAAGGGCGTTGAGGAAGGATGCGGGCATCAGCGGGATCGGCTGCGCCGTCGCGTCGATGTGTGCGACGGTGAAGGTATAATGCCCGGCCCGCTTCCCGAGCTGGCCGCGGACCAGCGCGACAAGGCGCTCCCGGTCGCGGGCGGGTTCGCCGCTGACCGCCTTCTCCAACTGGATTCCGCGTCCGTCTTCGGATCGCGCGTTGATGGAAATGCTTTTGGAAGAGATGGTTACGTCCATCTGGACGGAGATTTCCCGTACGCAACGTCCGGCTTCGACCGCCTTTTCGAAGGCGCTGTCGCTGTTGCGGTACAGGGGCGTGCCGGGGCGGATCCCGGCGGGGATGTCCCCGCGGATGACGGCCCCGTCGCAGACGTCGCCGCGGAATCCGACGACTTCGCCGTCGGGCGCGGAGAAGGCGAAACCGTCGCCGTTGCGGAGGCGGATGCCGGCCGGAAGGTCTTTCAGTTCGATCCGGCCGCCCGGCCCGGCGGCGCCGGGACGTCCCGGGGAGACGGAGCGGACGCGGCCGACCGGTTCCCCGAGCGACGTGGGGGCGTCCATCGAGGACCAGCCGCGGCTGCGCGCCCCGTCGAAGAACAGCTCGGTATAGCCGCGGTTGAAGGTTTTGGCCAGATCCGGCAGGAAGCCGCCGGAAACGTGTCCGAAAGCGGCGCGGCGATAGCGGTCCGGGAAGCGCCGGACCAGTTCGTCAAGGGCCTCCGAATAGGCCCGGACGGTGTTTTTGACGTAGGTGAGCCCCTTGAGCCGCCCTTCAATCTTGAAGGAGCATACACCGGCTTCGGCCAGTTCGCCGACCCGTTGCAGGAGGTTGTAGTCCTTGAGCGAAAGGAGGGCTTTGTTGCGTACGAGCACCTTCCCGTCCGCGTCCACCAGGTCATAGCGCGAGCGGCAGGCCTGCGCGCAGGCACCGCGGTTCGCGCTCCGGCCGGTCAGGGCCTCGGACAGGTAGCACTGCCCGCTGTAGCAGACGCAAAGGGCCCCGTGGACGAAGAATTCCAGTTCGCACGAAACCGCCTCGCGGATGGCACGCACCTCGGCGAGGGACAGTTCCCGCTCGAGCACGAGCCGGGAGAAGCCCATCGCCTCGTAGCGCCGGGCCTTTTCCGGCGTCCGGATGGCGCATTGGGTGGAAGCGTGCAGGCGGAGCGGGCTGTCCGGTCCGGTGAGCTGCGGGACCGCCAGGTCCTGGACGATCAGCCCGTCGGCGCCGGCCGCCGTCAGCGCCCCGATCAGTTTCCGGGCTTCCGCCAGCTCTTCTTCATATAATATGGTATTGAGCGTCACGAAGATGCGGGCGCCGAACCGATGGGCGTAGGCGCAGAGCTTCGCGATGTCCTCCACGGAATTCCCCGCCGCCTGCCGGGCACCGAACGCGGGCCCTGCGATATACACGGCATCGGCACCGCAGTCAATGGCTGCGATGCCGATTTCCAGGGTTCTCGCGGGAGCGAGGAGTTCCAGCGGAAGCATTACTTCTTCAGCGCGGCGAGCTGGGCTTTGGCGGTTTCGCCGTACTTGGCATTGCCCGTGAGCTTGCTGTAGTACTCGATGGCGGTCGCCTTGTCACCGGCTTTCTGGGCGGTGGCCGCGATGGTCACCATGATGTCGGCGGCGTCGGCGGCGTTCGGGGAGATCTCGAGGTACTTCTTATAGGCATCGAGGGCCTTCGCGCTCTTGCCGGCCTTCATCCAGGAACTGGCGAGGAGCTTGTACGCACCGGCGTTTTCGACATACTGGAGGGCGTTCTCGATGGCTGCGGCCGCATCGAGGGCCTTGCCGCCCTTCAGGAGGGCCTGGCCCTGCTTGAGGTAGATGTTGCCGATAAGCTTGTTGGCGGTGCCTTCCTGGCCGAGGGCGGCGGCGGCCTTGAGCGCCTCCAGGGCGCCGTCCAGATTGCCGCTGTTCATCAGCGCCTGGCCGAACAGCAGGTAGGCCTTGCCGTTCTCCGGCTGGAGGGCGATCACCTCCTGGAGGGCGGCGGCGCCGTCGGCGAAGTTCTTGGCCTGGACGAGCGTCGTACCTTTGCGGAGCAGGGCGTCGGGAACCAGTTCGGCGGCTTCGGCCGCGACATCTTCCACATTATAATCCTTGGCGGTGGCCTCGGCTTCCTTGAGGGTCTCGAGCGCCTTGTCGTAGTCCTTGTTATTGATCAGCTCCTTGGCGATGGCGAGGATGGTACCGGGAATGACTTCCTTGCACTTGGCGACCATTTCGGCGCCTTCTTCCCCACAGCCTTCGAACATCGTGAGCGCCTGCTTGAACATCGAGAGCGCCTCCACGTTGTTGCCGTCACCGCGGGCGAGCGCCCCGTTGTTGAAGGTTTCGACAGCGGAATTGAAGGTTTCGACATCCTGGGCGGATGCGACGGCGGCGGTCATGAGCGCCGCGGCGAGAAGGGTAAATAATCTTTTCATATTCCTCATTGGCTTTATTTGTTATTTACTTCAGCACGTATTTTGCAAAATTAGCAAATATTTGTGTTATTTTTGTACTCCGTCCGGGGTATTTTTATCATGCGCAACCAGATCAGACTGATTTTAACGCTTGCAGGACTGGTATTATCAAGAATGATGCCAGCCCAGGAATTGCCGCCCCTGCCGATGGACAAGGCGGTGAAAAAAGGCGTGCTGAACTGTGGCGTGACCTATTATATGATACCGAACACGACGGAGCGCGGAACGGCCGATTTCGCGCTGGTGCGCCGGGACGACGTCCCGACCGGCGAGACGCGCGCCGAACTCGCCGAACTGGACGGATTCCTGACCCGCTACGGCGTCGGGCTCCGCTCCGAGGGCCGCTTCCAGGACCTGGAGGGCTCGACCGTCATCCGTTTCGACGGGGTGCCCGTGTACAATGCCGTGGCGCTGGATTCCACCCTGCTCCTGTCCTTCAACCTGATGGCGCGGAGCCGGGCCGACCAGGCGCTCGTGATCAGCGGGGACATCGATGCGGCCGACGTCAAGCGGAAGATGGACCTTTTCTCCATGACGGTCCCGCCCGTCTATAAACGGAAAGACGGCCCCTCGGACTATGTCTGGGAGTCTTCCGTGTCCCCTTTCCTCTATTTCCGGCGGCGCCCCGGCCCGCTTTCCGAGGTCCGTGTGACCTATGCGACCGCCCGGACCCCGCAGAAATACATGAACACGGCCCAGACGCTGGTGATGGACCTTTTCGCGCGGGAGATGGGAACGCTGCTGGACCACCGGCTCCGCCGCGGACTCCGCCGGGCGGGCATCCCTTTCTATGACATCCGTTTCGAGCACAGCGGGAGCGGCCGCACGGCCGGGGATGAGAAATACACCGTCGTCGTCGGCACCGACGATGCCCATCTGGATGGGACGATGCATATGGTCGCGCACATGCTGGCCTCCTTCGAGGCCTTCGGTGCGCTCCCCGGCGAATTCCGGGAGATGAAGCGGGTGCTGGACACCGACATGGTCCGCCGCGGGGAAGCGCGGGTCGGCAACGGGGAATACGTAGACCGGTGCATCGCGTCCTTCCTGTTCGGCTCCGACCTGGCGCCCTACAGCGAGGAGACGAAACTGTTCTCCGGCAAGATGGTCGCCGATACGACCGACCTGCGCCTGTTCAACGGCATCGCGTCGGCCGTCTTCGACCAGTCGCGGAACCTGACGATCGAGCTGACGGCGCCGCGCGACTCCGTGGACGAGAACCAGGTGCTTTTCGATTACAACCTCGCCTACCTGCTCGGCTCGACCGTCCCGCCGGAGGAGGGCTATGAATGGCACCGGGGGGACACCCTCGGCCTGCCGGAGTCCTTCCCCCGGGTGCGGATCAAGTCCGAGAAGCCCGAGCCGGTTTCGGGCGGGGCGATCTGGACCTTCTCCAACGGGATGCGGGTCATTTTCAGGCAGATGAAGGGCAGCGGGATGTTCAGCTACGCCCTCCAGCTCAACGGGGGCGCGACCGCCGTCGCGGGGCTGGAACGCGGCGAGGCCGGTTACATCGAGCAGATGCTGCGCCTGTATGATACGGGCGGCCTGACCGCCTATGCCTTCCAGGATATGCTGAAGGCCAACGGCATCGAGATGGAAACGGATGTCTATGTCCGGGACATGGCCATTTCGGGGTCTGCACCGCGGCAGAAACTGCCGCTCCTCCTGCGGAGCCTTCTCGCCCTGGCCACGGAGCGCCGGATGAATGAAGAGGCCTTCTCGCATTTCCTTTCCTGCGAGGCGCTGCGCCTGCCCTCGGGAGCCTTCTCTGAAAAAGGGCTCCGTTTCCGGCTGGAGGATGCCCTTTGCCCGGATTACCGTTACACCCTCTCCCGGGACCCTGCACGGCTGGGACCCGCGCTCCGGGATCGGGCGGATGCCTTCTTCTCCGAGCGCTTTTCGGCCGTGAACGACGGCGTCCTTATCCTGGCGGGCGACCTGGATCCCGATGTGGTCAAAAAGCAGCTCTGCCGCACGCTGGGTGGCTTCCATACGGAGAATCACCCGCCCCTGCGTACGCCCGTCCGATACAGCCCGCTCTCCGGGACGGTCACGCAGACGGTTCCCGGCCCCGCTCCGGAACTGGCCGTCATGCTGACGGCCGAGTATCCGCTGACGGCCGTCAACAATTATGCGATCGGCATGGCGGCGGAAGCCCTGCGCCGCTCGCTCGTCCACTCCCTGGCCGGGACCGGCCTGACGGTGTCGGTCAGCGGCCGGTTCACGGCCTATCCCCAGGAACGGATGTGGATGATGGTCCGCTGCGCCCCGGCGGAGGCGGCGGGACTCCCGGCAGGGGTGTCCCCCCTGGAGCCGGCCGAAGCCCTGCCGAAAGTGCGGGAGGGGATCGCCCGGGCGGCGAAATCCTTCGGGAAGGCGGATGTGGAGGCCTGGAAAAAACGGGTACAGGGCGCCATGGCGGACGATTTGAGCCGTCCGGAGACGGTCGTCTCCACCGTTGTCATCCGCTATGCGATGGGCAAGGACATGGTCTCCGATTACAAGAACAACATCGCGTCGATCACCCCGGCGACGGTCAGCGGCCTTCTCGATGCGCTCGCGGGCGGCGGCCGGGTCGAATACCTGGTGGAGCCATGAGCCGGAAAGCCTACGGAACCTTTATCGAGATCGGTGACGTCCTCGTCTCGGAGGATGTCATCCTGGAATACTTCGCCTGTGACTACCCCGTCTGCAAGGGCTGCTGCTGCATCATCGGTGACAGTGGGGCCCCGCTGGAGGAATCGGAGCTGGAACCGCTTGAAAACCAGTATGATACCTATGCTCCGCTCATGACGGATGCGGGCCGGGCGGCCGTTGCCGAAAAGGGTTTCTTCGAGATCGACCGCGACGGCGACCTCGTCACGCCGGTCGTCCCCGGCCGCGAGGAGTGTGCTTTCACCCATTTCGACGCCGACGGCAACTGCTTCTGCGCCATCGAGCGCATGTTCTACGCCGGGAAGTGCTCCTTCCACAAGCCCATTTCCTGCCGGCTGTATCCGGTGCGCGTCGTCCGGCTCGGCGGCGGCCGCGTCGGACTCAACCTCCACCGCTGGAGCATCTGCAAGGACGCGTATGAAAAGGGCGCGCGGGAAAAGGTCCGCGTGTATGAATTCCTGCGCGAACCGCTGACCGAGGCCTTCGGGGAGGAGTTTTATTCGGCCTTGTCCGCCGCGGCGAGGATGCTCATCGCCTCGTCGTAGTCCTCCTCGTTGACCTTCACCTCGACCGGCTTCATGTAACTGAGGGCGGAGAAAGAGGAATCCGCACCGAAGACACCCGCCGGGATGCCGTTCTCATTGAGCATGCCCGCCGTGATCTGTGCCGACATCACATCCTGGAAGGTCGCCACCGTCTTGAATTGCTGCTTGTCGTTATCCATGGTCCTGAAAGGGTTTTATTCGCCGCGGAAGCGGTATTGGAGCGCGTTCGCAACGCGTACGAGGTCTTTGTTCAGGCCTTCGATGGAATAGCCGCCCAGTTCCCGGGTGAACGTGAGGCGGTCCTCCCAAAGCCGCGCGATGCGGGCGGCGGGGGAGGCGAGGCGGAAGGTAAGGTTCTCCCCTTCTTCCTTCTCGAGTTCATAGCCCCGCGCTTTCATCACTTCGAGGATGCCGTCCCGGAGCTCCGCGAAACTGCCGCTGAGGGCGACGGAACGGCGGACATAGCCGAAATACGGATAGACGGCCGAGACGCCCGCGAACATCAGCAGGATGTATCCGATGGATTTCCAGCCCTGCCGGAAGGCGACGCCGATGTCCCTGGAAACGAGGCCGAGGAGCATCAGGGCCGCGATGACGACGGTCATGATGACGGTGATCTGGATGAAATACTTGAAGGCTCTGATGAGGTAGCGCATGGTGGGAAGGGGTGTTGCTTTCCGCAAAGATACGCTTTTTTTACCGCAAGCCCAAGTGGCGCGGTATTTGCGGGACCGGATGCGGAATAACGCGAAAAATGCGTTATATTTGTATCCTTATCAAATATTGGAAGTTATTATGGCAGAAGATCCCCTCGAGAGAATCGAGCGCGAAGAGCGCGAGAAGAAAAACCGGAACACCGGCCTGAAGACGGCGACGATCGTCCTCGCGGCGGCCGCGGCCCTGCTGGCCGGGGCGCTCGGTTATATCACGACCCAGAAGAACGGGCTGGTCCGGGAACTGGAAGCGGAAAAGGCCGACCTGACGGAACAGATGGTGGCCCTGCAGAACGATTTCGCCAACCTCAGTTCCGATTACGAAACGATTAACAGCCAACTGGATACCTCCCGGGAGCAGGTGGCCCTCCTCATCGACAAGCTGCAGAAGACCGAGGCGACGAACCGCGCCAAGATCCGCCAGTACGAGAAGGAACTCGGCACCCTGCGCTCCATCATGCGGGGCTACATCGTCCAGATCGACTCCCTGAACACGCTGAACAAGAAGCTGACCGCCGACGCGGCCGCGGCCCGCCAGGAGGCGGCCGAGAGCCGCCGCGCCAACGAGCAGCTGACCCAGAAGGTCGACCAGCTCAGCGGCAAGGTAGCCGCCGGATCCGTCCTCAAGGCCCGCGGGCTGAGCCTGCAGGCGTACAACGGTTCGGACCGGGTGTCCGACCGCAGCAGCCGCGTGACCTACATGATCGCCACGCTCTCGCTGGTCGAGAACGAACTGGCCGAACGCGGTCCGGTCCGGGTCTATGTCCGCGTCAAGGATCCGAACGGGCTCCTGCTGACCAACGGCAATTCCACCCAGTTCACCGCCGGGGGCGAGACCCTGCAGGCCACGGCTTCCCGCGAAGTGGACTATGAGGGCAACGAGGTCGAACTGAGCATCTACATCAAGGACGTCGGCGAGTTCGTCAAGGGCATCTACACGGTCGAGGCCTACACGGCAAAGGGCCTGGTCGGCCGTTCCGAACTCCTGCTCCGCTAAGGCGTGATCTACGTCCACGTCCCTTTCTGCCGGAGTTTCTGCACCTACTGCGGATTCTATTCGGAGGTTTGTGGCGAGGCGGCGATGCGGCGGTATGCCGATGCCGCCTGCACGGAAATCGCGCAGCGGAAAGGGGAGATGACCGGCGCACCCCATACCCTTTATATCGGAGGCGGCACCCCGTCGGTGCTGCCTCTTGCCGTATTGTCCCGGCTCGTGGAAGCGCTTCCGGACGGCCCTTATGCGGAATTCACCCTGGAGGTCAACCCGGAGGACATCGTGGAGAAGGGACCGGACTACCTTTCCGCCCTGCGGACGCTCGGGGTGAACCGCATCAGCATGGGCGTCCAGTCCTTCGACGACGGGCTCCTCCGCCGGATGAACCGCCGGCACGATGCCGCCCGTGCCGAAAAGGCCTTCCGGATGCTCCGGGAGGTGGGTTTCGGGAACATCAGCATCGACCTGATCTTCGGCGCCGCCTCGCTCACCGACGCGATGTGGGAGGAGACGCTCCGCCGGGCGGTCGCCCTCGCGCCGGAGCACATCTCCTGCTACCAGCTGTCGGTCGAAGACGGGAGCGCGCTCGCGGACCTGGTCGTCGCCGGACGGTACGAGGAGGCGCCGGAGGAGCGCTGCCGCGGACAATATGACAGGCTGTGTCAGGTGCTTGCGGGCGCCGGCTACCGCCATTACGAGATTTCCAACTTCGCCCGCCCCGGTTTCGAGGCGGTCCACAATTCGGCCTATTGGCGGCGGGTCCCTTACGTGGGAATCGGCCCCGGAGCCCATTCTTTCGACGGTCGGAAACGCCGCTGGAACAGCCAGACCCTGCCGGAATGGACGGCCTCGGAAGAGGAACTCTCCGAAGAAGATGCGCGCGTGGAAACGCTCATGCTCGGCCTTCGCACGGATGCGGGCCTTTCCCGCGTGTTTTTGCATAAAAATTGCAGTAAGGACGCCCTGGATTCCCTGTGCGCCGAAGGGGCGCTCGTCCCGGACGGGGACCGGCTCCGGATTCCGGAAGACCGTTTCTTCGTCTCGGACGAAATCATCCGGGAACTGATTTAAATCCAATGTGATATGAAAGGAAGATCATTTTTTTCACTGCTGACCGGCCTTGCCGCCGGCGCCGCCCTCGGACTTCTGCTGGCCCCCGAAAAGGGAAGCGAGACCCGGAAGAAGGTCCGTGCGAAACTGGACGAATGGGAGAAGGCCTTCGCCGAAGAGGAGGAAGAGGATGAGGAGGAAGACGGCGTGCCGATTTCCGAAGAGGAGGCCGACGAGATCCTCGGCGCCTGCCAGAACCGGGAAAAGGACCTGGAAGAGGCCGGCGAATGAGTGATTTTTCCAAACCGGCCGAGGATTTGCTGCAGGCGGCGAAAGAGTACGCCGACCTCCGGATCGACGACCTCAAGCTCCGGACGGCCAAGGGCCTGACCGTCGCCGTCTCGAAACTGCTCGGACTGATCCTGATCCTCGGGGTCGTCCTGGCCCTGCTGCTGCTCCTGTCCTTCGGGCTTGTCCTGCTGGTCGGGGAGTGGATCGGCAGCTACGGCCTGGCGGCGCTGATGGTCGCCGGCGTGGTGGCCGTCGTCCTGCTTGTCCTGCTGAAAGTGCGGGACAAACTGTTCCAGGGGACCTTCGTCTCCCTTTTTGTCAAACTCTTTTTCGCCGGCCATGAAGAATCGGAACTATCTCCAGATCAAGACGCTTGACGAGCTTGACGCGGCCATCGCCCGGAATGCGGCCCTCATCGGCCGCAAGGGGGCGCGCCTGCGCCGCGGCCTCTCGGCGGCCCGGAAATTCTACGCCCCTTCGACCCTCCTGTCGGAAGGGGTCCGGCGTGTCCCGTTCTCCCCGACCCTGGTCAGCGTCCTCCTGGCCGTGGCCAGCCGCTTCCGGCGCCGCCGGAGGAAATAATCCCTTGCAACCCAATCCATTATCTTAATATGAAGAGAATCCTTATCCTTGCCGCCGCGCTGGCCGCCGTGCTCGCCTGCCGGCAGTCGCCCGCGGAGACGACCCTCCTGACCGGCAAGTTCGACAACAAGCTTCCCGACGAGGTCCATATCCTCGCGGGGCAGATCGACACCCTGGTCAAGACCGACCCCGAGACCCATACCTTCCGTGTCGAACTTCCGACCGACCTCCTGTCGATGGCTTCGATCGACAGCGAGGACCATGGCGCCATGGTCATCCTGGACGGCACGCCCCTGACCATCGAGTTCGGCGATGAAGGCCAGGCCGTCATCCGCTCCGACAAACCGAAAATCTCCGTCCAGGAGCGCTACAACGCGTTCGGGGACTGGCTTGAAAAGTTCATGGACCAGTACCAGGAGGACCGGGACGGCGTCGAGATGGACGAGAACCTGGATGATGCGGCGAAGGAGGCGAAATGCGCCGAACTCTTCGACGCGGCCTACGGGCGGCTGAAGGAGAAGACCCTGTCCGCCATCCGGGAGAACAACGACAATGTCATAGCCCTGATGCTCCTCCCGACCGTCAATCTCAGCGACGAGGAGCTCTCCGGCGTGATCGACGGCCTCGCCCCTGTCCTGCAGGAGCATGACGCCGTCAAGTCCGTCAAGGAGGCGCTCGCCGTCCGCAGCGAGAGCGGCGAGGGCAAGCCGTACAAGGATTTCACCGTCGTCCAGGACCCGGAGCACCCGGAGGAGACGACCGTCCGCCTGTCCGACTACGTGGGCAAGGGGAAATATGTCCTCGTCGATTTCTGGGCCTCCTGGTGCGGCCCCTGCCGGGCGGAGATGCCGAACCTGCGCAGCGTCTATGAGAAGTACCATGGCGACGACTTCGACATGCTCAGCGTGGCGGTGTGGGACCAGCCCGAGGCGACAAAGGTGGCCGCCGAAGAAGAGGGCATCGTCTGGAACCAGATCATCAACGCCCAGCACATCCCGACGGAACTGTATGGTATTGAGGGGATTCCGCACATCATCCTCTTCGGCCCGGACGGGACCGTCCTGAAGCGGGACCTCCGCGGCGAAGCCATCGGCGCGGCCCTGGAATCGTATCTCGGGAAGTGACCGTCCGCGAAAAAATCGCCCTGTTCCCCCATTCCCCCGGCGTCTACCGCTATTATGACGCTGCGGGGAATGTCATCTATGTCGGCAAGGCGAAGGACCTCCACAAGCGGGTCGCGCAGTATTTCGTGCCGCCGGAGCGGCTGAATACGAAGACCCGCCTGCTGGTGTCCAAAATCGCCGACGCACAGTATTCCGTCGTCGATTCCGAGGCCGATGCCCTGCTGCTCGAGAACAACCTGATCAAGCAGTACAAGCCCCGCTACAACATCCTCCTGAAGGATTCCAAGACCTATCCGTGGATCTGCGTGACGGGCGGGGAGTTCCCGCGGGTCTTCATCACCCGGCGCGTGGACAAGAGCGGCGGCAACCGCTATTTCGGCCCGTACAGCTCCGTCCTGCATGCGCGGAACCTGCTCGGCTTCTTCGCCGAGCTGTATCCCCTCCGGACCTGTACGCTCAGAATCACTTCCGAGGCCGTGCTGAAGAAGAAGTTCCGGCCCTGCCTGGACTTCCACATCGGCCGCTGCAAGGGCTGCTGCATCGGGGCTGTCTCGCGGGAGGAATACGCCGGCTGGATCGACGAGATCGTCCACATCCTCACCGGCCGCGGCAACCAGGTCATCCAGCACTACAAGGGGCTGATGAACGAGGCCGCGGCGGCCCTGGACTTCGAATCCGCCCAGGCGTACAAGGAGAAGATGACCTCGCTGGAACGGCATTATTCCAAGTCCATCATCACCACGACGGCCGAGACGGACGCCGACGTGTTCTCCCTCGTCTTCGACGTGAACGAGGCCTTCGGCAACTTCCTCCGCATCCGCAGCGGCGCCGTCATCCAGTCGCTCAACCTCGGCTTCAGGATGCCCATCGAAGAGGAGCAGGCCTCGGTCCTGAGCGCTTTCATCGCGGAGATCGAATCCAAGTTCGGCACCCTTTCGAAAGAGGTCGTCGTTCCGTTCCTGCCCGATGTGGAGATCGAAGGCGTCAGCTTCCGCATTCCCGTGCGCGGCGACAAGCTCGCCCTCCTGGAACTCAGCGCCAAGAATGCGAAGGAGTTCCATTGGGGCAGCATCAAGCAGCGGGAGCACACCGACCCGGACCAGTACCGGCTCTCCGTGATGGAAGATCTCCGGAAGGCCCTCGGGATGAAGGAATTGCCGCGCCACATGGAGTGCTTCGACAACTCCAATATCCAGGGGACCAATCCGGTCGCCTCCTGCGTGGTTTTCCGCGACGGGGAGCCGTCCAAGAAGGATTACCGCCGCTTCAAGATCAAGACCGTGATCGGTGCGAACGACTTCGCCTCCATGAAGGAGGTGGTCAACCGGCGGTATGCCCGCCTCCTCGAAGAGGCGCCGGACGACCTGCCGCAGCTGGTGGTCATCGACGGCGGCAAAGGGCAGCTCGACGCCGCCTACCAGGCCCTCGCGGAACTCGGCCTGACCGAGCGGCTGACCGTCGTCGGCCTGGCGAAACGCCTGGAGGAGGTCATCCGCGTCGGGGATCCGTACCCCCTTTTCATAGACCGGAACTCCCAGGCCCTCAAGGTCTTGCAGCATATCCGCGACGAAGCCCACCGCTTCGGCATCACCTTCCACCGCAACCTTCGCAGCAAGGCCCAGATCCAGTCCGCCCTGCGGGAAATCAAGGGCGTCGGCGAGAAGACCGAGCAGCGCCTGCTGCTCCATTTCGGCAGCGTCGCCCGGATCGCGGCGGCGTCCCCGGAGGAACTTTCCTCCCTCGTCGGTCCCGACCTCGCCGCGGCCATCCGCCGGCATCTCAACCCCGAACTCTTCTGACCCCATGAACGAAAAGACCTTCAATACCGCTTTCAACATCTTCATCCTCGCGGGGATGCTCGTCGCGGTGGCGGTGTCCAATTATTTCAAGCTGCAGCAGCCGGAAGCCGACAAGGTGCTCCTGGTCGTCGCGAGCATCGGCGCGGTCATGGGGGTTGTGAATACCGTCCTCTCCGCCAACGGCAAGATCCTGACCTTCCTGTTCGGCATCCTGGACGTGTCCATCTACGGCTATGTCTGCCTGCACAACGGCATCCTCGGCCAGTTCGCCCTCCATGCCTTCTACTTCCTGCCGATGCAGTTCATCGGTTTCTGGCAGTGGCGGAAACGGGGCGCCGAGGGCGGGAAGCAGGTGCGGGCGCGCCGCTTCACCCGGCGCCATTGGCTGTATTTCGCCATCGCCGTCGTGGCCGGCTTAGCCGTGGCATACGGCGTCCTGTACGGCATCGACCGGGCGAAAGTCGCCTCCGGGGCCCTGGAGGCCGTCGATTCCGTGAAACTCGTCACGGATGCGGCTGCGCTCGTGTTCAACATCCTCGGCCAGGTCCTGCTTTCGCTGGCCTTCGCCGAGCAGTGGATCTGCTGGCTGCTGGTGAATGCATTCTCCATCACGATCTGGGCGAACGCCCTCGCCCGCGGTGGGGCGGATGCCTCCGCCCTCGTCATGCTGCTGAAGTATTCCTTCTATTTCGTCAATGCCCTCAACGGACTCCGTATCTGGTTGAAACTGAGCCGTCCGACAGACGTTGCCATCGCCCCTCCCGGGGAGGCATAACGGGTGCGGTTGTCGCTTTTTGGTGCAAAAACTTTCTTTTTCGAGGAATTTTTACTTACTTTGCAGCCTAAACGTGAAATAGCGCGAAAACGTATATTAAAATATAAACTAAAGTATTATCATCATGACGAACGAAGAAATCGTAAAGCAGGTCAAGGCCATCATCGTTGACAAGCTTGGCGTTGAAGAGTCTGAAGTGACCGAAACCGCGAACTTCACCAATGACCTCGGCGCAGATTCCCTGGACACCGTTGAGCTCCTTATGGAATTCGAGAAGGTGTTCGGCATCAAGATTCCCGATGAGGAGACCAGCGGCATCCAGACGGTAGCGGACGCCATCGCGAAGGTCACCGAAAAGATCGGCGAATAAGCGCGAAACCCTGAATTGAAATGAGCAAACCGGCAGCGATGCCGGTTTTTTTTGTGCTTTGTGGAGGCCTGCGCTCAGATGCGCGGGACGGAATAGGTCACCCTGAGCTTCGGGGTGCGGGAGGCGGCGGCGGGACCGATGAGGACGGCGCGGTAGTAGCGGTCCTTGTCGAGGGTCTGGGTCGTCTTGACCTGGTTGCTGTTGGCGCTGTTGTACAGGTTGGACAGCATCATCATGCTGTAGTAGTTGCTGTAGCCGTAGCCGCCGTAGCCATAGCCGCCATAACCGTAGCCATAACCGCCATAGCCATAGCCGCCGTAACCACCGTAACCGCCGTAGCCATAGTCGCCGTACAGCTGGTTATAGTAGTTGGCATACATCAGCTGGCGGTAGTAATCGCTGTCCAGGGAGGTCTCGGAAGCGGTTTCGATGATTTCCTCGTGGACGTTGAGGAACCAGATGTCGTAGTTGGCAAGCTTCTCTTCGTCCTTGAGCCAGATGAGTTCCTGCAGGTGGTGGGTGATGTCGGGGACATAGCGGCTGTTGGAGCGGTCGATGTCGCCCTGGTTCTCGGAGGAGGAACTGGCATCGGTCAGGCTGGCGAACGCGGCCCGTCCGTTGTTCATCAGCCGGACCGTCGGGCTGAGGACGGTGGGGAAGAGTTCGTAGTCCAGGTAGTCTTCCGGCTCTTCGAAAGGCAGTTCGAGGGTGGCCTTGTTGATGATCACGTCCTTCGGGTCATACCCCTTGGAGGAGAGTTCCTTGAGCATGTCGGCGCGGAGTTCCCGCGCGGCGATGACGGGCTTCAGCCCTCCGCCGCCCTCGATGAAGACGCGGTCGGCTGCAGGACCGGCCATCGTCTTGGTCTCATGGCCGGTGTAGTTGAAGGCGTACTGGTAGAACTGTTCGTTCTTGCTGATGTATTCCGACTCGTTGTAGAAGGTGGGCTCCCCGAGGATGAACAGGAAGGAGGTGTCCTTCTGGACGCCGTTGTAGGTCGAGCGGATGTGCATGATCGCCTCGTTGGCGTTGCGGTAGTAGCTGCCGCTGTACGGGGTGATGCAGGAGAGTTCGACCAGGTTGATGCGGCCGCCGTTCCCGAGAGGGGCGTCCATATCCACATAGATGCCGGGAATCGCCGCCGTGTACTTCGTGAAGGAGGTATCGACGGCGTGGTCCTTGCCGATCAGCCCCTGCAGGGCCTTCAGGAAACGGGCGCTGTAGGCATCCGTGAAGTCGAAGGCGAGGGAGTCGGCGCCGTTGTAGACCGGATGGCCCTTGGCGATGGATTCGGTGCCGTGTTCCGGCAGGGTCGTCGTGCCGGCCTTGTTGAAATTCAGGGGCCGGGTCAGTTCATAGACGTTGACGTTCTGGAGGATGTAGCGGTCCCGCTCGTTCGGGACGGAGACGGTGTCCGCCGCCGTGTGGAGGCGGAAGCGGGTCACGACCGGGTTGGTGCCGAGGTCGATCGTGTCGAGGGCCGGCACGAGGGTGAAGGCGCTGCCGCGGGTGGTGAGCCCGAACAGATCGTCGCGCACGGCGCCGACGACGATGCGGGTGGAGGAATAGCCGGACAGGCTGTCGGCCATCTCCATGCGGATCTCCGAAAGCGGGAATTCCGCGTTGACGATATCGAACTGCTGGGCCGTGTCGATCAGGCCGCGGCCGAGCTGGTAGTCTTTATTGATGCAGGAGGCCGAGAGAACGGCGGTCCCCAGGAGGAGGATCCTTGCGGATACGCGGAAATTCATCGCAGAATGCTGTCGTAAAAATCGTTGTAAGCTTCCATGTAGCTTCCGTCGGCGAGGGCTGCCGCGTCGAACGGCAGGACCGGGACCCCGAGGCCTTCCACGCAGGCGGCGAGCTCCGGATCCACGCGGTCGTCCCCGAAGATGATTCCTTCGGAATACTTCGCGGCAAGCTGAGCAAGTTCCATGCCAGTGGCATTCTCCGGGAGGGGGGCGTCTTCGGGCTTGATGCCGCCGAAGAGGATGGTCTTGTTGAAGTCCGGGGCGAGGACCTCCTTCGGCGTGTCCCCGTACAGGGAGAGGACGACCTTGCTCCCCGAGAAGATCGGATCGTCCTTGTAGGCCTTTTTCAGGTAGAGGGGAAGGACGTGGGTGATCCAGCCCTGGCAGTGGATGATGTCCGGGGCCCAGCGGAGCTTCTTGACGGTCTCAAGGACGCCGCGCGCGAAGAAAATGGCGCGTTCGCCGTTGTCGCTGAAGAACTTCCCGTCTGCGTCGTGGAAGATCTGGCGGCGGCGGAAATAGTCCTCGTTGTCGATGAAATAGACCTGGATGCGGGCGGAGGAGATCGACGCGACCTTGATGACGAGGGGCCGGTCGACGTCTCCGATGATGATGTTCATGCCGGAGAGGCGGATGACTTCGTGGAGCTGGTTTTTGCGCTCGTTGATGCAGCCGTAGCGCGGCATGAATGCCCGGATTTCCCGTTTGCGCTCCTGGATGCCCTGCGGCAACTGGCGGCCGATCTTCGAGATCCCGGTTTCCGGGACATAGGGGAAGATCTCCGAATTGACGAACAGGACCTTTTTTGCAGACTCAGCCATATTACCGATAATTATTCAAAGTGAACAAAGATAAGGATTTTTTTTGGAAATCCGGGCATTTCACTAACTTTGGGGCGAAATTAGGGGAAGACCGCATGGAAAAACGGGAAAACAGGACCATCCGGCGGCGCATGACCGGCGCCTGGATTTCGACGGTGATCAGCATCGCGCTGGTGCTGCTGCTCGTCGGCATCGCCGCGCTCCTGCTGGTCAACGCCCGGGGTGTCTCGGACTATTTCAAGGAGAACATGCAGGTCTCCGTGGTCTTCCGCCAGGAAGTGTCCGAGGACGAGGCCATGGCATGGCAGTCCCACCTGGATGCCCTCCCCTGCATCCGCAGCACGGAATTCATCTCCCGGGAACAGGGCCTTGCGGAGATGCGGGAGATGCTCGGCGCCGATTTCCTCGACGTGTTCGCGACGGCGCCCGTGCCGGTTTCCGTCGATGTGACCCTGAAGGCGGATTATGTGTCCCCGGACAGCCTGGAGGTGGTCCGGGCCGCGGTCGGGGCGTCGCCGCTCGTGGAAGAAGTGGTCTGGCAGACCTCCCTCGTGGAGGCCCTGAACGCCAATCTCCGCAAGATCGCGCTCGTGCTGGGGGTGTTCATCCTCCTGCTGCTGGTCATTTCCTTCGCCCTGATCGGCAACATGGTCCGGCTCAACATCTACGCCCGCCGCTTCTCCATCCACACGATGCAGCTGGTCGGTGCGACGAAGGGCTTTATCCGCGCGCCGTTCCTGCTCCAGTCGGCCTTCCAGGGCCTGTTCGCCGCCCTGCTCGCCATCCTGATGCTGACGGGCGGCCTTTACGTGCTTCGTAGCGAGTTCGCGGAACTGTTCGAGGTGTTCAGCCTCGACCTGCTCCTGCTGGTCTTCGGCATCATGGTCGCCGCCGGCGTCGTGATCACCGTGGTGAGCACCTATTTCGTGGTCGGCCGGCAGGTCGGCTATACCAAGGATGAAATCTACGCATAAACATATGGCAGAAAAGAAGAAAGAGGACAAGGCCGCGCAGATGGCGGTGACCCGGAAGGGACTGATCCTGATGGTGGTCGGCCTTGTCGTGACGGTTATCGGGTTCATCGTCCTCTCCGGGGGCGGCAGCAAGGATCCGAATGTGTTCAACGAGGCGATGTTCGATTTCCGGCGGCTCGTCGCGGCGCCGGTCCTGATCCTCGCCGGCCTCATCGTCGAGGTCGTCGGCATCATGGGCTGGTTCCGGAAGAAGGGGGAGTAGGCGATGGCGTGGTGGCAAGCGATCCTCCTGGGCCTCATCCAGGGGCTGACGGAATTCCTCCCGGTATCCAGTTCCGGGCACCTGATGATCTTCAAGGATCTGCTCGGCGTGGATGCCGAGGGATTCCTCGACTTCACGGTCCTCGTCCATCTGGGGACGGTGCTGAGCACCCTCGTGGTGTTCCGCGCCGTGATCTGGGAACTGCTGAAGGGCCTGTTCAAATTCCGCTACAATGACCAGACCGACTATGTCTGCAAGCTGGTCGTGTCGATGATCCCCGTCGCCGTCGTGGGCTTCTTCTTCAAGGATTACGTGGAGGGCCTGTTCGGCGATTCGCTCACGGTCGTGGGCGTCTGCCTGCTGGTCACGGCGGCACTGCTGTTCTTCTCCGACATGGCATCCGGGCCCCGCGGCTGGGTCGGGACCAATACGTACCGGAACGGCATTTCCTACTGGCAGGCCTTCGTGGTCGGCCTCGGCCAGGCCTGCGCCGTGGCCCCCGGCCTCTCCCGCAGTGGCACCACCATCGCGACCGGCCTGATGACCGGCGTCCGCCGCGACGTGATGGCGCAGTTCTCCTTCCTGATGGTCCTCGTTCCGATCATCGGGGAGCAGTTCCTCGATATCGTGAAGAGCCTGTCCGCGACCGGGCAGTTCTTCAGCGGTGCGGTGAGCGGCCTCTGCCTCGCGCTCGGCTTCCTCGCCGCGTTCCTGTCCGGCCTTTTCGCCTGCAAGGTGATGGTCGCCCTGGTCAAGAAGGCCCGGCTCAGCTGGTTCGCGCTCTACTGCGTGCTGGCCGCCGTGCTGGTGTTCATCCTCGCGTAGGCCATGGCGGAACGGCACCTCAGCTGGTTCGTTTCCGATGTCCACCTCGGGCTGGACGTTCTGGACCCTAAGGCCCGGGAGGTCCGTTTCGTGGCCTTCCTGCGGTCCATTCCCGCGGGTGAGACGGAAGCGCTGTACCTGCTCGGGGACATCTGGGATTTCTGGTACGAATACCGCGACGTCGTTCCGAAGGGCTATGTGCAGGTCTTTGCCGCCCTGCAGGACCTGATGGCCGAGGGTGTGGCCGTGTATTTCTTTCAGGGAAACCACGATATATGGGCATATAACTATTTCAGGGACATGGGGATACGGATGCTGGAGCAGCCGTACGGCACGGTCATCGGCGGGCGGCGTTTCTGCATCGGCCACGGCGACGGCCTCGGCCCGGGCATGCGCGGCTACAAGTGCATGCGCGCCATTTTCCACAACCGCTTCCTCCAGGCCCTGTTCAGCAGCCTCCACCCCTGGTTCGCCTTCCGGCTCGGCAACGGCTGGTCGAAGAAGAGCCGGCTCGGCAAGCGGATCGGCTATGATTTCAAGGGCGAATCGGAGCCGCTGTACCGTTTCTGCACGGCGTATGCGGCGGAACACCCGGTCGATTATTTCATCTTCGGCCATTACCACTGCGCCCTCGACCTGGCCCTTCCGCCGGCGGGCGCTTCCCCGCAGCCGCGGCTGCTGCTGCTGAAAGACTGGATGGAGGGATCGTCCTGGCTGCGCTTCGACGCGGCGGACGGAACCCTGACCGTAAACGGATGACGCGATGCCGAAAGCCAAGAGCAAAATCCAGATCAACAACAAGCGGGCCTCGTTCGACTACGAGTTCCTCGAGACCTTCGTGGCGGGCATCCAGCTGGCCGGGACGGAGATCAAATCCATCCGCGCCGGCAAGGCCTCCCTGCAGGACGCCTATTGTTTTTTCGTCGGGAACGAACTGTTTGTCAGGGGGATGAACATCGCCCAGTACCACTGGGGGACCTGGGGGCAGCATGAGCCCACGCGCGACCGCAAGCTCCTGCTGAACCGCCGCGAACTCCGGCACCTGTTCATGGAGGACAAGAAAAAGGGCCTCACCATCGTGGCCGTCCGCCTCTTCGTGGCGGAAAACGGCTATGCCAAACTCCTCATCGCCCTGGCCAGGGGCAAGCGCGAATACGACAAGCGGGAGAGCATCAAGGCGAAAGACACCCGCCGGGAAATGGAACGCGACGGCTATTGAGGCCGTCGCGCTTTCGTTTCCGGGCGTTGCCCGTCAGGCCTTGAAGGCGGCCTTGACGGCATCCACGGCGTCGAGTTTCTCCCAGCCGAAGAACTGGACCCGGCGGTTGACTTTCTTCCCGTTTTCCAGGACCGTGACCCGGTCCATGTACGGCTTGCGGCCGACGTGGCCGTAGGCGGCGGTCGGGGCGTAGATCGGGTTTTTCAGCCCGAAGCGTGCGATGATGCGGGCCGGACGCAGGTCGAACAGCTGCGGGATCTTTTCCGCGATTTCCGCGTCCGTGAGGCCGTTTTTCGCTGTACCATAGGTGTTTACATAGATGCTGACCGGCTCCGCCACGCCGATGGCGTAGGCGATCTGGACCAGCATCTCGTCCGCGATGCCGGCTGCGACCATGTTCTTGGCGATGTGGCGGGCGGCATAGGCGGCGCTGCGGTCCACTTTCGACGGGTCCTTCCCGGAGAAGGCCCCGCCGCCGTGGGCGCCCCGTCCGCCGTAGGTGTCCACGATGATCTTGCGGCCGGTCAGGCCGGTGTCGCCGTGGGGGCCGCCGATGACGAACTTGCCCGTCGGGTTGACGTGGAGGATGAAACTGTGCATCAGCCGGGCCGTCTGCTCCGGGAGGGCCGCCTTGACGCGGGGCAGCAGGATGGTTTCGATGTCGTAGCGGATCTTCGCCTGCATCTCCCGGTCGACTTTCCCGGCGCCGAACTGGCGGACGGCGTCGGCATAGGTCATGTTCCCGAACACGGGCGGGACGAACTCGTCGTGCTGGGTGGAGATGACGATGGTATGGACCTTGACCGGCCGGCGGGTCTCCCCGTCGTATTCGACGGTGAACTGGGATTTGGCGTCCGGACGGAGATAGGGCATCAGCTCCGGCTCGTTGTGCCGGATATCGGCCAGTTCCTTGAGGGTCAGGTGGCTCAGATAGAGGGGCAGGGGCATGTATTCCGCCGTCTCGTTGCAGGCATAACCGAACATCATGCCCTGGTCGCCGGCGCCCTGCTCGTCCGGGTCCGCCCGCTCGACGCCGCGGTTGATGTCCGGGCTCTGCTCGTGGAGGGCGGAGAGGACGCCGCAGCTGCTGCTGTCGAACATGTACTCGGCCTTGTTGTAGCCGATGCGGCGGATGGTGTTCCGCACCGTCGTCTGGATGTCCACATAGGCTTCGGCCTTCACCTCGCCCATCACCACGACCATGCCGGTCGAGCAGAAGGTCTCGCAGGCGACTTTCGCCTCCGGGTCCTGGCGGAGGAATTCATCGAGGATGGCGTCGCTGATCTGGTCCGCCACCTTGTCCGGGTGCCCCTCGGACACCGATTCGGACGTAAAGAGATAGTTTTTCGCTTTCATGTTCCGTATACAAAAAATGGCCCCTGCTTTCATCGAGCACGGAGCCGATTTTAGCATTTTTTAGCGTGGTTGCAAGCAGTCAAATCCATCCACGGGACGGCAAAGGTAGCACATTATTCCCGGAAGTGCAAATCCGTTGATAAAATGTTGATAAAAACGGGTTGATTGTCTTTGACAATCCGGATAAATGTGTTATTTTCGCGCCGGAAAATTATTCTATTCATCAAAATTTTATGCGCAAAACTTTAAAAAGCCTGATGCTCGCAGCCGTTTCGATGCTTGCGGGCGTTGTCGCCTTTGCCCAGGTGACGACCTCCACCCTCGCGGGTAAGGTTTCGGACCAGAACGGAGAACCCGTTCCGGGTGCGGCCATCGTTGCCGTCCATGTACCTTCCGGTACCCTGTACGGCGCTACGACGAACGGTGACGGACGTTATACCATCCAGGGTATGCGTACCGGCGGTCCCTACAAGGTGGAATTCACCTGCCTTGGCTACCAGACCGTGGAATTCACCGATGTGACCCTCCAGCTCGGTGAAATCTACAACATCAATGCGAAGATCTCCGAGTCCAGCGAGTTCCTCCAGGAAGTCGTCGTCGTGGCCACCCCGGCGTCGAAGTTCGCCGCCCAGGAGAAGACCGGTGCCACCACCAACATCTCCAACGAGGACATCCTCACGCTCCCGGCTGCTTCCCGTAACATCTCCTCCATCGCCAAGCTGTCCCCGTATGGCGGCGACGGCTTGAGCTTCGGCGGCCTTGACGGGCGCGGCACGAACTTCACCATCGACGGTGCGAACTTCAACAACAACTTCGGTCTCTCCGATGCGCTCCCGGGCGGCGGCATGCCGGTTTCCCTCGACGCCATCGAGGAGGTCCAGGTCGTCGTCTCCCCGTTCGACGTGCGTCAGTCCAACTTCATCGGCGGCGGCGTCAACGCCATCACCAAGTCCGGTACCAACACCTTCCGGGCCACGGCTTACGCCTACCACCAGAATGCGGACTGGGGCCGCGGCAAGACCATCGGCGGCGCGGAAGCGACCGGAACCTACTCCAACAGCACGGTTTACGGCGGTACCATCGGCGGCCCGATCATCAAGAACAAGCTCTTCTTCTTCCTGAGCGGCGAATACAGCGGCAGCGTCCGCGAGGCCAGCTACTGCCCCTGGCGTCCGTCCAAGGACGGCATCGGTGATTCCAAGAAGTCCATCTCCCGTGCCACCGAGGCCGACATGGACAAGGTCGCCGAGCACCTGAGGAACGTCTATGGCTATGAGACCGGCGGCTACACCAACTACGACCGTCCGTTCAGCAACCTCAAGCTCCTCGGCCGCATCGACTGGAACATCAACCAGGACCACCACCTGGCCCTCCGTTACAACTACACGAAGAACCAGTCCTGGACCGGCACCAACGGCAACTCCGGCGACTTCAACGACCCGGTCCTCGGTGAGAAGGGCTACCGCCTCAACGGCCTGAACCGCCTCTCCGAATACTCGATGGCCTTCGCCAACTCCATCTATTCCACCGAGAACAACGTCTGGTCCGTGTCCTTCGACCTCAACAGCCGCCTCGGCGCGAACCTGTCGAACCAGTTCCTCGCGACCTACTCCAACATCGAGGACGTCCGCGGTTCCGATTCCTCCAAGTTCCCCTTCATCGACATCATGAAGCCGTACACCAACGACAAGGGCCAGACCCTCCCGCTGTATCCGTACATCTCCGCGGGTTATGAGCTCTTCACCTGGTACAACGGCGTCCACAACCGCGTCCTCAACGTGAAGGACGACGTGACTTACTATGCCGGCGCCCACAAGCTGACGGCCGGTGCGAGCTTCGAGTACCAGTTCGCCGACAACGCCTATATGCGTGAAGGCGCGGGCTACTACCGCTTCAGCTCCATGGATGACTTCCTGAACGGGGAAGCGCCTGAGACCGTGGCCCTTACCTATGGTTACGGCGGCAATGACACCCCTTCCGCCCGTATCCAGTTCACTCAGCTCGGCCTGTATGCCCAGGATGAGTGGAACGTCACCGACCGGTTCAAGCTGACCGCCGGCGTCCGTTTCGACACCATCCTCTACAACAACAACGACATCATGAAGAACCAGGCCATCTATGACCTGGATTTCGGCGGCACGCACATCGACACCGGCCTTTGGCCGAAGACCAATGTCCAGATTTCCCCGCGCGTGGGCTTCACCTGGGACATCTTCGGTGACAAGTCGATGAAGGTCCGCGGCGGCACCGGCCTCTTCGCCGGCCGTCTCCCGCTCGTGTACCTGACGAACATGCCGTCCAACGCGGCGATGTTCCAGCACCTCTCCGTCCTCTCCACGGTGTACAATACCGACCAGACTGTCAAGATGCGTAACCCGAACCTCGACGCCTTCGCGGCGAAGAACAACGGCGGCAAGCTCCTGACCGACACGGGCGACATCCTCCGGAAGCTCAACGAGCTCGACCCGGTGAACAACCCGATCGACATCAAGCCGGAAGACGGCGCCCTGCAGTCCACGATCAACGGCGTGGACCCGAACTTCAAGATGCCCCAGATCTGGAAGTCCTCCCTCGCCCTTGACCTGAACCTCCCGACCCCGTTCCCCTGGACGATGACCGCGGAAGGCATCTTCAACAAGACCGTCAACGGCACCCTGATCAAGAACTGGAACACGAAGGACAACGCTTCCTGGTCCCGCTTCACCGGTCCCGACAACCGCCACATCTATCCGTCCAAGGCCAACCAGAGCTGGACCAACATCCCGGCCTACGTGCTGACCAACACCGACAAGGGTTACGGCTGGATCTTCAACTTCAATACGAACATCGAGCCCGTCAGGAACCTCAAGCTCATGTTCTCCTACACCCACACCGAGCAGAAGGAGCTCACGGGCATGCCCGGCAACAACGCCGAGTCCGTGTTCACCGGCCTCTACACGGTCGAAGGCCCGAACTTCACGGTGCTGCAGAACTCCCGTTTCGCCGCTCCGGACCGCCTGATGGCCTCCGTCAGCTACAAGACCCCGTTCCGCCTGCCGACGCTCATCAGCGTCTTCTATGAGGGCTACATCCCCGGCGGCTACAGCTTCACCTACGCCAACGACTTCAACGGCGACGGCATCAACACCGACCTCATCTACATCCCGAAGGACGGCAACGACATCCTCTTCACGACCGAGCAGGACAAGAAGTACGTCATGGACTTCATCGCCCAGGACCAGTACCTCTCCTCCCACATGGGACAGTATGCCGAGGCCTACTCCGCCTTCGCCCCGATGGTCCACAAGTTCGACCTCCGCGTCACCCAGGATCTGCGCATCCGCCTCGGCGGCACCACCCAGACCCTGCAGCTGAGCGCCGACCTGATGAACTTCACCAACCTGATGAACGACACCTGGGGCGTGAGCAAGGTGCTGGATGACAGCTGCGAAAACGGCCAGATCATGGTCTTCGACACGGTCAACGCCAACGGCCAGCCGATCTTCAAATCCAACGTCGCTCCGGACAAGAACGGTGTCGCCCCCCATACCTGGCGGCTCTCCCAGTCCCGCGGCCAGTGCTGGTATCTCCAGCTCGGTGTCAAATATATGTTCAACTAATCCGACGCAATGCATATGAAACTCCATAAACTGCTTCTCGGCCTTCTGGCCGGCGCGGCCCTTTTCACGGGCTGCCAGCTGGAGGCTCCGGTCAGCGAGTCGAACCTCGCTGTCGATGTAAAGCCTTCGATGCTGAGCTTTGACGGAAAGACGGCCGGCGAGGCCGAAGTCGAAGTCAACGCCCAGGCGTCCTGGACGGCAACCGTTCCCGCGGATGCCGACTGGGTTACCGTGACCCCCGCCAGCGGCGGAGTGGGTATTTCGAAAGTGAGAGTCGCCGTCCTTGCCGGCGGCGAGAAGGCCCGCAAGGCCGAGATCGCCTTCAAGGCCGGGAACGACACCCAGCTGCTGACCGTCGAACAGAGCGGCGGCGTCAAGTACGGCACCAAGGAGAACCCCTTCACGGCTTCCAAGGCCTATGACTGGGTCGCCGAAAAGCCGGGCGACGCCAAGACCGAAGAGGTGTACATCAAGGGTATCATCTGCAGCATCACCGCCCCGTATAAGGCTGATGACTACGGCAATGCCCACTTCTACATCTCCGATGACGGCAAGAATGAAGGCAAGGTCTTCCAGTGCTACCGCTGCCTCTATATCACTCCGGAAGGAGAGAAGACCGGCGTGAAGTACTCCGATCCGAACGCCCGCAACATCAGCGTCGGTGACGAGGTCCTCGTCTACGGCAAGTGCGTCAATTACAAGGGCAACACCCCTGAGACCGTCCAGAACGAGGCCTGGCTCATCTCCCTCAAGGAAGGCTCCAGCCCGGTGCTTTCCGTGGACAAGGATGCGGCCGAGATCCTCGCCGACGAGACCGAGGCGACCTTTGCCGTCACGGCGAAGAACATCGCCAAGTGGACCGTCACCCCGAAGGAGACCTATGCCTGGGTTACCGACTACACCAAGGAAGGCACCGAGAGCGGCAATATCACGGTCAAGGTAGCGGCCAACACGGCTGCCGAGGCCCGCGTGGCCAAGTTCACCCTGACCGCCGACGGAGTCTCCGCCATTGAACTGACCCTCACCCAGAAGGGCGCGAGCGTCGCCACCACCGTGGCGGAGATCACGGCCCAGATCACGTCCACCGACCGCAACAACCCGAGCGCCTACAGCGCCAACCTCACGGGTGCGGTCGTTTCCTATGTCAACGGCAACAACGCCTTTATCGAGGACGCGTCCGGCGCAATCCTGCTCTACCTGAACGGCCATGGCCTGGTCGCGGGCAAGAAGATCAGCGGTGTCGTCAAGGGTAGCGGTTATCTTTATAACGGCGCTCCGCAGATCACTGCGATCGGTGATGCTGCCGTCATCGCAGACGGCGGCACGATTCCGGAGACCGTGATGACCATTGCCGACTTGCTGGCTGACTACAATGCCAATCTCGCCCGTCGCATCAAACTTCAGGGCGTTACGGTCACGAAGGCGATGGGCGGCAAGGACGAGAACGGGAAGGCGCTTCGCAACGGCGAGGTGGCCCAGGGTGAGAACAAGATCAATGTGTATGCCCAGAAGAACGACGGCTCCCTCGTCCTGGAGGCCGGCGCGACGGGTGACATGATCTGCTATCCGACCCTTTACAATACGACCAAGCAGGTCAGTTTCTTCGACAACGCCGACTTTACCGCCACCGGCGGCGTCGAGCCTGCCGCAGCGACCATCAAGGACTTCGCGAAGGAGTTCGTGAAGGTCATCGACATCTGGAATGCCACCGTCGGCGAGATCAAGATGCATTCCACCGTGGATGCCACGCCGAACGCCCACTACATCCCGGACGACACGACCATCAAGGTCGGTGACAAGACCTACAACACGGCCGACATGTACGA
>JAEEGG010000756.1_pt1 | contig 95114 bp, 62 predicted proteins | sample 9134161 | NCBI WGS metagenome assembly JAEEGG01 (sample SAMN16246543, study PRJNA631951) | gut metagenome | biome: gut microbiome; feature: rumen; material: CR-attached | host: Bos | place: Iran: Karaj | collected 2018-10
AAGAATACGACTACGCCCCCGTTGACCTGGGCGATGCCATCGAGAACTACAAGCAGATTCTCGACATCACTGGCGACGTGGCTGCCAATATCATCGAGCCAAACTCTGAGAGCGTCGACCTGGAAGGTCCACACCTCGAGAACGGTCGTATGATCTACGCCTCTAAGACTTACGAGAACCTCGACGCCACCCGTAAGGCTGGTCTGTGGGGTGTATCAATGCCTCGCCGTTACGGCGGTCTCAACCTGCCTAACGCAGTATTCTCTATGCTCTCTGAGATGATTTCGGCTGCCGATGCCGGTTTCCAGAACATCTGGAGCCTGCAGAGCTGTATCGACACCCTGTATGAGTTCGGTAGCGAGGAACAGCGCCAGAAGTACATTCCCCGCGTTTGTGCTGGCGAGGGTATGAGTATGGACCTGACTGAGCCTGATGCTGGTTCTGACCTGCAGCGTGTTATGCTGAAGGCCACCTTCGACGAAAAGGAGAACTGCTGGCGTCTGAACGGTGTGAAGCGCTTCATCACCAACGGTGACTCTGACATTCACCTCGTACTGGCCCGTTCTGAGGAAGGTACCAAAGACGGACGTGGTCTGTCGATGTTCATCTACGACAAGCGCCAGGGTGGTGTTGATGTTCGTCACATCGAGCATAAGTTAGGTATCCACGGAAGCCCCACCTGTGAGCTGACCTATAAGAATGCTAAGGCAGAGCTCTGCGGCTCAACCCGTCTGGGTCTGATCAAGTATGTGATGGCCCTGATGAACGGTGCCCGTCTGGGCATCGCCGCACAGAGCGTAGGTGTAGAGCAGGAGGCATACAACGAGGGTCTGGCTTATGCCAAGGAGCGTCAGCAATTCAACGAAAAAATCATTAACTTCCCCGCTGTATATGACATGCTCAGCCGCATGAAGGCCAAGCTCGATGCAGGTCGTTCGCTGCTGTACGAGACTGCTTGCTATGTGGATGTATACAAGTGCCTCGAGGATATCGAGCGCGACCGCAAGCTCACTCCTGAGGAGAAGCAGGAGCTGAAGAAGTATCAGCGCCTGGCCGATGCCTTCACACCGCTTGCCAAGGGTATGAACTCTGAGTATGCCAATCAGAACGCTTACGACGCCATCAGTATCCACGGTGGTTCAGGTTTCATCATGGAGTACAAGAGCCAGCGCCTGTTCCGCGACGCCCGTATCTTCTCTATCTACGAGGGTACCACTCAGTTGCAGGTGGTTGCAGCTATCCGCTACATCACCAACGGTACTATGTTGGCTAACATCAAGGAGATGGCGGCAAATCTCCAGACATGCGATTGTATGGCAGGACTGAAAGCTCGCGTTGAAAAGCTCATCCCCGTCTACGAGGAAGCTCTTGCTAACGTGAAGGCTCTGGAAAATCAGGATGCTCAGGACTTCCTGGCACGTCGTCTCTACGATATGACTGCCGAGCTTGTAATGAGTTTGCTCATCATCCGCGATGCCAGCAAGGCTCCCGAGCTTTTCAAGAAGAGTGCCAACGTCTACGTCCGCATGGCTGAAGAGGACATCCTCGGTAAGAGCGCCTACATCAAGGCCTTCCAGGTAGAAGACCTTGAAAACTTTAAGGCTGCGAGTGAGCAAGAGGAGTAAAAGCGGATTTATTCCCTATACCACACCAAAAGAGCACCCGAGCCAGTTTCGGGTGCTCTTTTTTTGTTTAACACTCAGGAACTCTTCACCATACGGAGAAACAAAACACAGAGGGGACAGATGGGACAGATGGAACAGTAGTTTTATAAAAAGTCTCGCGTACCGCATACACGCGCGGTACGCGAGGAATCCTTGAAAACCTCTGTCCCATCTGTCCCATCTGTCCCCTTCATAGAGAACCCTCAGACGCTTCTGAGATTACAAGTGCAAAGATACAAAAAAAAGAAGCAAAATGCAAGCTTTTTACCAACTTTTTTTTACCCCGTCGAAAAAAATCACGGCAACTTCTTCAGGAAATCACGGTAACTTCTTCAGGAAATCACGGCAACTTCTTCAGGAAATCACGGCAACTTCTTCAGGAAATCACGGCAACTTCTTGAGGAAATCACGGTAACTTCTGCAACTTTTCTACGTGATTTCTGAGTGTTCCACCCTTTGGGACAGAGAGAAAAGTACTGAACTTCTGAGGGAAAAGTACTGAACTTCTGAAGGAAAAGTACTGAACTTCTTTATCTGCTCTGATGAAAAAAAAACGGTTTTTGTTTTGTATTTTGAACACTTATTCGTATCTTTGCAGCGTTTTTAAATTATTACTAGTTTATGAAATATTCATGCCTTACGTTGGTTATTCTTTTTCTCCTGTCATTGCAGGCTTCAGCTTACAAGCAGCAGTCGATTAACATTACCGTGAACGGCAAGTCGCGGAACATGATTTGTTTCACACCTAACGAATTGCCTGATAATTCGCCGTTGATGATTGTGACGCACGGCATGAACCAGGACCCTGAGTACCAGATGGGGTCGGACAAGATTTACGAGATGATTGACACGGCGAAGTTTGTCGTCACTTATCTGCGCAGCGACGGCAGCACCTGGGACACGGGTGGAACGAACGACCAGAACTTCGTCTCGAAGACCATTGACGAGATGGCCACGCGTTTCAAGATAGACAAGGACCGCGTCTATTGGTCGGGCTTCTCGATGGGTTCGATGCTCATCCACCATTGTATTGCTAACATGCAGAACAAGATTGCAGCTTTCGCTCCGACCAGCGGTATCCAGTTCTCGGAACAGCCGTGGAACAACTGCCGGAAGCCCGTCAACATGTTGGAATGTATTGCCTACGGCGACGATGTTTTCGGCTATGAGCAATACGGCATCCATGCCTACATCGAGAACTATGCCAAACACGACCAGCACAAGCAATACAGTAAGACGGTTGGTTACCGGCCTGTCAACGGCTGTTGGTACGACGGCGACCTGGAGAAATGGACCGGCGGTCCTAACGGCGGCGAGGTATGGCTCTATTCCTATAATAACGGCGGCCACTGGCCCATGACAGATAACCGTGTCCTCATCTGGAACTTCTGCAAGCGTTTCTCGCTGAACCAGCCCTCGGTGCGCATCACGGAGCCGGCTGGCGAGACCACCTATTTATATATGGCACCGTCGGGCGAGGCTGTTTATCCCGACATCACCATTGAGGCTACCGCCAAGGCTTCTAACGGCAGCGTGGTAAAGGCAGAAATCTTTGACGGTGGCAACCCCATCAGCACGTTGACCGAGGCTCCCTACACGGCAACGCTTCCAGCACCTTCAGCAGGCAAGCACAACCTTCGCGTCGTGGTAACCGACAGCAACGGCAAGACGGCCGAGACCGCCTGTGTGGTCAGCTGCGAAACTTCCGATAACTCCTACAGCCTGGACCAGCATTTCACCACCGAGGGTGTGGTGCCTCAGGACTGGTATGTCAGCAATGGCTCTGCGTCAACGAAGCGCGTGGGTGGCGGCCTTCCTTTTACCAGCGGACCCCGTCTCTTACATTTCACCAACGAGTCCCGTGGCTTTGACTACGGTCTGCTCATCCAGAACAACACCGGTGTAGAGAAAGCCGCATGGGCACGATTTGGCGACCCCAAGGCCCGTTGTGCTATGACGCTGCACAGCGGCCATTATGTCCTCAGCTACAGGCTGTACAACTGGAACCAACCTGAGTTTACCCCCGTGACCATCGCCGTAGAGACCGTCGACGGACAGGAAGTTGCATCGACCGTCTATAAACCTATCCGTAATATAGGTGGCAACACGGCCAATCCTTTTACCGGCGTCCGTCTGCAGCGGTTTGAGTTCGACATTACCGAGACGGGCGAATATGTCTTTGTCTTCTACGCCGACGCCGTGAAGACTGCCGACTTCGTGCTGGGACAAGTCACTATCCAGGCCAAGGAGTTCTATACGTCAGGCATCAAGGACGTTAACCGTGAGACAACAAACAATAGCCCTTGCTACGACCTTAACGGCCGGCGGCTGAGAGAGGGACAGCTGCAACGTGGCATCTATATCAAAGACGGCCGCAAGGTAGTTGTCAAATAAAAGATGGAAAAGAACAACGAGCTGCGCACGGCGTGGGACTTCGTCGAGAGCACGGGACGTAGCATTTTTCTGACGGGCAAAGCGGGAACGGGCAAGACTACGTTCCTGAAAGCAGTGATGGAGCATTCGCGCAAGCGACCCATTGTGGTGGCCCCGACGGGTGTGGCAGCCATCAATGCTGGCGGTGTGACCATTCATTCGTTCTTCCAACTGCCTTTCTCCCCTTACGTTCCTGGTGCAAAGGTCGAGAGCAAGTTTGACTTCGGTAAGGAAAAACGCAAGATCATCGCCTCGTCCGACCTGCTCATCATCGACGAAATCTCGATGGTGCGCGCCGACCTGCTTGACGCCATCGACGCCGTGCTGCGCCGATTTCGTGAACACGGACAGCCCTTCGGCGGTATGCAACTGCTGATGATTGGCGACCTGGCACAGTTGACGCCCGTCGTCACGCCTGAGGACGAACGGATGCTGAAGCAGTATTACGACACGCCGTACTTCTTCGGTTCGAAGGCCCTAAAGCAGATTGACTATGTCACCATCCAGCTCACGCATGTCTATCGTCAGCAGGACGAGTCGTTCATCGCGCTGCTGAACGAGATACGCGGTGGAAATCCGTCGACAGAGGCGTTGTCAAAGCTGAACGGCCGTTGTCAGCCCACGTTCATCCCTCTTCCTGAGGAGCCGTTCATCCGCCTGACCACCCACAATAACCTCGCCAACTTCTACAACGAGTCTGAGTTGCAGAAGCTCCCAGGTCGTTCGTACCAGTATCGCGCCGAGGTCAAGGGCACGTTCCCCGAGTATTCCTATCCCACGGCCGAGACGCTGGTACTGAAGGAAGGTGCGCAGGTGATGTTCGTGAAAAACGACCCCTCTGGTGACCACCTCTATTATAATGGGCGCATCGGTCGTGTGATAGAGGCATCGGAACATCGTCTCACCGTCTATTGCGAAGGCGATGCGGATGCCATAGAGGTGGAACCATTAGAGTGGGAGAACACACGCTACACGTTGAATGAACAAACGCGTGAGATAGAAAGCGAGGTGCAAGGAACCTTTAAACAATTACCCTTGCGTCTGGCCTGGGCCATTACCATCCATAAAAGTCAGGGTCTGACATTCGACCGAGCCATCATTGACGCTAACCAGAGTTTTGCACCAGGTCAGGTGTACGTCGCCCTGAGCCGATGCCGCACCCTCGAAGGACTCGTACTCGCCTCACCTTTGGAGACTCGTTCCGTCATCAACGACGAACGTGTGGACTCGTACATCGCCCAGCAGGAGAGCGAGGCCGAGCGCAGCATCCAGCAGTTGCCCGTGCTCAAACAGGAGTACGAGCGTTACCTACTGATTCAGCTCTTCGACTTCCGCGACATCCTAAATCTTCAAGAGTCAATGGTGCGCATCTTCGCCGAGTTCTTCTACCACAGTCATGCCTCGCTAAAGCAACTCCACGACCAGACGCTGATAGACATTCGCCAACGCGTCATCGATGTCGCCGTCAAGTGGCAGCAGAAGATTCTGGTCATGCCTATCGATACTCTTCGCGACACAGACTTCCTTGACCGCGTAAAACGCAGTGCCGAATACTTTGCCAACCAGTTGCGCGACATCCTCACCAAGCCCATCGAACTCAGCGCAAAAGTAGAGACCAACAACAAGCAGGCCTCGCGCCGCCTCAATAACGCCCTACCCGACCTCAGACAGGCGTGGCTCGCCCGTCGTTTCCTGCTTGTTAAGATAGCCGAGAAAGGCTTTACCGTTGACAACTACCTGCACGAGAAGCAGATGTCGATGCTCGATGCCTTGAGTGAGGTCGATGTGAAACCCAAACGTCAACGCAAGTCGAAGACGTCCAAAACGCCTAAGGCACAAAGAAAATAACTTAACTTATTATTATGAAGAAATATTTCGTGACCATTCTCCTCGCTCTCGTTGCACTGACGGGCTGGGCACAGGTAAATTCCACCACCGCATTGCTCGGTTCGTGGTCGGGCAAGCTGAACGCAGGCGCCATGTCGCTGACATTGGTACTCCATCTGGAACAAGCCGACGGATATGTGAAGGTGTCGCTCGACAGTCCCGATCAAGGGGCTAAAGGTATTCCCACCTTTAAGGAATACCTGAGTGACGACTCAGTAGCCATCAAGGTAGAGAGCATCAACATGACCTACCGCGCACGGCTCAAGGAAGGCAAACTCGACGGTACGTTTGCACAGAACGGTTTTTCTACGCCACTCGTTCTGACCAAAGGAGTGCCTGAGGTGAATCGTCCGCAAACGCCCAAAGAGCCTTTCCCTTATAAGACAGAGGAAGTGATGTTTAGCAACAAGAAGGACAACGCCACGTTGGCTGGTACGCTGACGTGGCCCGTAGGCTATGATAAGAACTCAAAGCAGAAGCCCACCGTCGTTCTGATGGTTACGGGTAGCGGTCAGCAGAACCGCGACGAGGAGCTGATGAACCACAAGCCCTTCCTCGTCATTGCCGATTTCCTGGCGCGTCACGGCATCGCCACACTGCGTTACGACGACCGCGCCACAGGAGCCTCCGTGGGTGGTGAGGTGAAGAACGCCACGACTGACGACTTTGCCCGAGACGCAGCGGCAGGTTTGGAATACCTACGCAACAAGAAAGCCTTTTCTAAGGTCGGCATCCTCGGACACAGCGAGGGTGGTCTTATCGCTTTCATGCTCGCCACAAAGAAGGGAGGGAGCCGCACTTTTGATAACCTCGTGAAAGGGTACCCTGACTTCATCGTCTCGCTGGCGGGTCCTGGTGTGAAGGGGGACACGCTTTTGGTGGCGCAGAGCAACCGTATCCTGTCACTTTCAGGAATGCCTGCCAACATGACCGTTGAGAAATATCGCAAACAGGACGCCGTCCAACAAATGCCTTGGCTTAAGTGGTTCGTCGACTACGACCCATCTGCCGACATTGCCGCGACGCGCTGCCCCGTCTTCGCCCTTAATGGCGACCACGACTGTCAAGTCATCTCCACACAGAATCTCACGGCCATCGAGCGTCTGCTGCCAAAGTCGAAGAAGAATCTCGTCAAAGAATACCCCGGTCTGAATCACCTCTTCCAGCACAGTAGCACAGGTCTCGTCACCGAGTACGCCCAAATAGAGGAAACCATCTCGCCCGAAGTCCTCAGCGACATCGCCAATTGGATTAATAATCTGAAATGATGATGAAGAAAGCAATGATATGGATGTTGCTCCTGATGCCGTTGACGGTGTGGGCGACAAAGAGTGATTTAAAGCCACGATTAGTGGTGTGTACCGATATTGCGCCTGCCGACGTAGAGCCTGACGACATGGAGTCGATGGTGCGACTGATGGCATATGCCGACTGTTTTGAGATAGAAGCACTCATCACGAGCGTAGGGTGGAACTGCGACCCGTATCCAAAGGAGTGGGCACAATATCTGACACGTGTCATCGAGGCCTATCGCAAGGATGTGTCAAACTTGATGAGACGTTCATGTCAAAGTGAGTTTCTACCTTTGGAAGAAGAAAACGGACAGCAGGAACTTGGCTATTGGCCCAGTGCTGATTACATCAAGAATCGCGCTCTGATGGGTAGTGAGCATGGAGGCATCAAGGTGATAGGCGAGGGCAACGATTCACCCGGTAGCGAGATGCTTATCCGACTGGCAGATGAGGATGATCCACGTCCAATATACGTAGCAGCATGGGGCGGAGCTAATACTTTGTCTCAGGCCATCTGGCGAGTGAAACAGACGCGTAGTGATAACGAAGTCAGAAACTTCGTCCGCAAGTTCCGCCTCTTCACCATCACCGATCAGGACATGAAGTATGATATGCGTATGAACCGTGCCTATAGTTCTCACATGTGGCTGCGAAAGGACTTTGCTGACGACCTGCAGTTCATCTGGGACGAGGGCGCTTGGCAAGAGCAGTGCGAATTGGGCAAGCAACACTGGACTCAGCATCAGCAATACATTCAGGGCCATGGCGCGCTGGGCAAGGAATACCCCAATTACAAATGGGGCGTGGAGGGTGATACGCCAAGTTTCCTCTACGTGATGCCCAACGGACTGAACGACCCAGAAGACCCACATCAGGCAGGTTGGGCTGGCTACCACGAGCGTGGTCTCTGTGCCGACTCGCTCACCACGGCCTGGACCTCATGGCAGGAGCCCCTGCGCAGCATCAGCGTCGCCTACAAACGTCGCTTCTATCCCGACGAACTCAACGACTTCTGCGCTCGTATGCAGTGGGCCGCCGAGGGCCGCGGCAATCTTAATCCTTATATTGTATTATCTCCGCAGGTGGAATTTGTTCACCCGCTTATCCTTGAAGGAGCCTCGATAGCCATGCCTAACGACACGATTACCATCACCGTTCCTCCTGGTGTCGGAAAGGGCGATGCCTTCTCCATTCGTATGGACGCTTCGAAATCTTTTGACCCTGATGGTGATAGCCTCAGCTTCCTTTGGTGGCAACAGCCAGAGATTGGCAGAACGAAAGTAACGATTGACCAGCCCGACCAGTCGATAGCAACCCTTCGCATTCCCGCAGACACGAAGAGCGACACCATCCATCTTATCTGCGAGGTTCACGACGACGGTCCCTTCCACCTCGTCGCCTACCGCCGCATCATTATCGCTATCAAGCGGTAGTATGGCTAACGCTGACGCCATTGTTCCTTATATTACGTTAAAGTGCCGTAGGGCATTGAGAATGCCGTCGTCGTCAACGGAGGTAGTGACGTAGTCGGCCTGTTGCTTTAGGGCGTCGATGGCGTTGCCCATCGCGACACCGATGCCGGCCTGAAGAATCATCGAGGTGTCATTGCCACCATCGCCAAAGGCCATCGTACGGTTAGGGTCAAAGCCTTCGTGGCGGGCTATCGCCAGAATGCCCTTGCCCTTATCGGCACCGTTGGCGGTGATGTCCGTAAACTCCGGATGCCAGCGACCAGACACACATTGCGGCATACGAGCCATCAGTCCTGGCTCGTAGTCAGCAGAAAAGAAAGCCGTCAACTGGAGAATATCCTGTTGGAGTACGACATCTAACGGCGAGGCTTTGTCGAGGTTCTTTACGGCCAGCATCAGGCGGAAGATGCGGTCGACGTCGCCCTTGGGATCGAGTACCGCCACATCCTTCCGGCCGATGACAATAAGGCCATAGGCATTCGTCTGTGCATCTTCCACGCAGGTCATCACATCCTCCTTAGGAATAGGTTGGCACGTAACCATCTCATTTCCTACATAGCACAATGCGCCGTTGGTGGTAATATAGCCGTCAATCAAGTGCTCAATAGCGCCCATATTAGTGATAATCAACGGTGGCCGGCCCGTGGCGATATACACCCGCGAACCGTTGGCCTTGGCTTGCGTCAACGCAAAGATGGTCGATGCAGGAATCTCGTGCGTCTGAAAACTCACCAACGTTCCGTCGATGTCAAAGAATAAAGCGTATTTCTGTTTCATAACTGGGGGACAAAGGTACGAATAAGCGAGCGAAAAGCCAAATATATTGGAGCTTTTCCGAGCGAAAAGGCTTCCTAACGAGTTGCAAAAATTACAAAAAGTTACAGAATTTACAAAAAAGTTACGGAATTTACAAAAACGCACTCACCAAAAGCCAAATACGTGCACCTATTTTCTTCCGTTTCCGTTTTTTTGACTAACTTTGCAAACCGATTACAGGACATCCGGAAGATTACAAAGAGAAGAAATAAACATGTACGAATACGAAGGACTGCGCGATATGTTTTTCATCATGCTCTATGGCGGGGCAACGATGATGGCATTGGTAGCAGCACTGTACCTCTGGCTGAGGAGCGGCAATGCCGTGAATCGCGAGGTAGAGTCGCTCAAGGAACTGCGTCTCTGGGCGGCGGTATTCCTGGCATCGGTGGCTGCCAGCCATGTGTGGTGGTCGCTGCTTGGCACGGTGTGGCTGACGGAGGATCGGGTCGTCCGTAACATCGTAGCTATCACATTAGACCGCGTGACCTTCGTACCTTTGATGATGTGTGTCTTGCTGCGTATGTTGCAAGACCGCAGGAGACCGCTTTGGCCCGTAGCCGCAGCGATGGTGCCCTTCATAGTAATAGCCATAGTAAGCATCGTCATGCACTACGACATGTTCGAGTGGTATATCGAGGGCTACAGTCTGCTGTTAGGACTAACCTTTATTATTTATTATGTACACGCGCTAAGAATCTATGGCCGTTGGCTACACGACAATTTTGCCGATTTGGAGCACAAGGAAGTGTGGCAGAGTCTGTTGCTATTAGCGTGTATCCTGCTGGTTTACGTGGTCTATACCACCAATGAGGGTGCCCTCGCCATTGAGTATCTGGCCCAGGTGCTGACGCTGGTCATCATTGGCTTTGTAGTATGGCGGGTAGAGACGCTACAGTTGTTGACGATAGAAGAAACGGAAATAGAAGATGACAATGAGGATTTGCCGATTAAATCATTACTGGTACAGCATTGCGAGACACCAAAGCTCTACCTACAGCATGACCTGACATTAGCACAACTGGCTCAAACCATTGGCACCAACCGCACCTATCTGGGAGCTTATTTCGCCGCAAGGGGTGAGACGTACAACTCCTACATCAATCGCCTGCGTATCGACCACTTTAAACAACTCTACCAGGAGACACTTAGCAAAGGACTCAGCTCTACCGCCAAACAGCTATCCCAACAGAGTGGTTACCATAGTTACACGACGTTTGCCACCGTCTTCAAGCAATTCACTGGACAGACGGTAGCAGCCTGGATGAAAGATCAATAAATGAGTGTGCTTGATGCTGAAAATAAATAGTAAACAAAATGACAAACGAGGAGAAGATATATAAACCAGAACACGACGAGGAAGCAAAGGATTTCGTCCATCGTGTCATTTCCGAGCAGGAGGACCGGGAACCGTTGCGCATCGTGGAACAGTTGGTGGAGATTGCCGTGGGCGAGCTGAAGGGCCGTCCCTACGACATCAGCGCCCAAGTCACGGAGAAACGGATGAAGGTGACGTTGCGTCACAAGGGGCGTCCTATCGATTCTCGCATGGTGTGGGTCATGGGCGACCATACCGACCGCGTGGACTATCATTCCGATGGTACCGACGACGGTTGGGTACTCTCTATCCGCCGTGACATTCCCCCACTAATTGTCACACGACGATAAAAAACGAATTCATCACATTGGACTTTTGTACTGAATAATAGATTTCTAAATAGATGTATCAAGGTAAGAAGATTGTAAAACCACCCTATTTGAAAGCAGGGGACAAAGTGGCTCTTGTGTCCCCTGCCTATTGGGTGCCTGAGGAGGCTATTCTGCTGGCGGCAGAAGTTATCAGAAGCTGGGGATTGCGCCCAGTGATAGGCCCACACACCACCAGTCTGGAAGTCGACGCCTACTCAGGAACCGCCGACGAACGGGCAGCCGATATGCTCTGGGCACTCGAAGACGACAGCATCAAGGCTATTGTCTGTTCGCGAGGCGGCTATGGTTCTATACACTTGCTGAACCGCATTCCCATGGAATGTTATCAGCAACATCCGAAATGGCTGTTAGGCCATGGTGACATCACGACATTGCTCTATGCCGTTGCCGGAGCAGGGGTAATGTGTCTTCACGGGCCTATGGCATTCCAGATAGCCGGCAATCAGGAACCCGCCTGCTCTGTCGTTCGCAACATACTCTTTGGCACGTTGCCTCAATACAAGACATCCAGCAATCCCTATAATCGGTGCGGCCATGCAGAAGGCATCCTGATTGGAGGAAACCTGTCAAGTTACGCGGCTATCACAGGTACCAAATACCATCACTCCCCAAAACAAGACATCATTCTCTTTGTTGAAGAAGTGGAAGAATCGTTGCACGCCATTGACAGACTGTTCTATACTTTGCGCCTGCAACTGGATTTCGAACGTGTCAAGGGCATCATCTTCGGATCGTTCAATTCCATCAAGTACGACCTGCAGTATGGCTGTGTCGAGCAGATGTTGCTAACCCATCTTCACGACTTGGAGATTCCTGTCTGCTGTGGATTCCCCGTGGGCAGTAACAGCTGTCTGCCACTCATTGAAGGAGCGCCATGCTCGCTTGACGTGACGGCAGATCAAGCTACGCTGACTTTCAATATCGAAGGGACTACAGAGCCATTCGAAATAAAGGAAGCCTCATCGCTCTTTAAATAAACAATTTGCAACCTCAGGTTTTGGTGGTGTCAGGAATATTTCGTACCTTTGCACGAAATAAACCAACTGACATGCGCAGCAAATACCTATTTATTCTATCGGCATTGCTCTTGGGCGTCTTGCCCTGGGACGCTTGCTACGGACAGGCGGAGAAGACACGGAGCGAGATGATAGGCTTCGGCGGCACCCGCGTGCTGGACACCTACCTATCGCAGGAACACTTCAAAGGCTGGGGCATCAGCTTCCTTTCGACGACGGAACTGCAACGGCCCGACAGCCGCTGGTCGACATTGATAGAACACGAAGCAAACTTCTCCAGCTTAGACGACCGCGCCGACTCGAAGCACGAGTTGGAGGCCGCCTACAACCTATACTGGGGCAGACTGTACGGTTGGAAACTGTTGGACCAGCGGCTGACGCTACAAGCCGGTGGTGTGGCAAACCTCACGGCTGGCGTCATCTACAACACGGCGAACAGCAACAACCCCGCCCAAGCCCGACTACACCTGAACGTGATGCCGACAGGCGCGGCGACCTACCGAACACAGCTGTTCAAACAACCCGTGACAGTCCGCTACGAACTAAACTTGCCGTTGTTTGGTGTGATGTTCTCGCCCAACTACGGACAGTCGTACTACGAAATCTTCTCGTTAGGCCACTACGACCGCAACGTGGTTCCGACGACGTTCGTCTCGACTCCCGAGTGGCGCCACATGCTGACCTTCGACACTCCCGTGAGCCGCAACCTCACATTACGCATCGGCTATTTAGGCAACATGCAGCAGTCGGACGTCAACCACATCAAGCAGCATGTCTACACACACCGTCTACTTATCGGACTGACCAAGCGTTTTTCCATCAAACCCCACTCACTATGAGAAAGATACTGTTTACATTATTCCTCTTTTGCGCAAGCATGCTCATTTCGTGTATCGACACAGATGAACACGCCGATACGCCAACTGGCAACTTCGAGGCGCTTTGGAAAATCATGGACGAGCACTACTGTTTCTTCGACTACAAACAGCATGAGTACGGACTGGACTGGGACGAGGTCTATAATAAATATAAGGTACGCGTGAGCGACAAAATGTCGACTGTCCAGCTCTTCGAGGTGCTGACCGACATGCTTGCCGAACTGCGTGACGGTCACGTCAACCTGACTTCGGCAATGGACTACGGCCGCTACTGGACATGGCGCGAGGCCTATCCCCAGAACTTCAGCGACACCCTGGAGCGTCGCTACTTGGGAACGGACTACAAGATAGCCGGCGGCATGTACTACAAGGTGCTGGACGACAACATCGGCTACATCCGCTACAGCTCGTTCTCAAGTCCCGTTGGCGAGGGCAACCTTGACGAGGCGCTGTCGTACATGCTGCTCTGCCAGGGCCTCATCATCGACATCCGCAACAATGGTGGTGGCGACCTGACGACTGCCGAACGGCTGGCAGGCCGCTTCGTACAGGAGAAGACACTCACAGGCTACATCCAGCACAAGACGGGCAAGGGTCATCAGGACTTCTCGTCGCTGGAGCCTCGCTACCTCGAACCCTCCAGCAATGTGCGCTGGCACAAACCCGTCTGCGTGCTCACCAACCGCTCCGTGTTTAGTGCTGCCAACGACTTCGCCGTCATGATGCACACCTTGCCCAACGTCAAGCTGGTGGGTGACCATACTGGCGGCGGTTCAGGACTACCCATGAGCAGTTCGCTGCCTAACGGCTGGAACGTGCGCTTCTCGGCCTGTCCCATGTACGACGCCCAGAAGCGACAGACGGAGTTTGGCATCGCCCCCGACATCAGCGTGGGGCTGACCGACGAAGCAACGCTTGCCGGCAGGGACAACATCATCGAAAAGGCCCGAGAGGTCCTGAGGAAGTGAAAAGTGAATAGTGAAAAGTGAATAATTTGCTACCGCGCAGGGGCAAAGCAACCGTTAAAGAATGCTAACAGTAGAAAGAATTTGATGTTTAATTCTTAATTTTTAATTTTTCTTCGTACCTTTGCAGCCGCGTTTCGGAAAACAGCCAGCAGCGAGCTGGTGATTCTGTTTACGAAGGACAGGCGCCTGTGGCGGAATTGGTAGACGCGTTAGACTTAGGATCTAATGTTTCACGGCGTGCAGGTTCGAGTCCTGTCAGGCGCACAATTGCTTCGCTAATGAATAGTGAAGAATGAAAAATGACAATTTGTCGGCATAGCTCAGCTGGTTAGAGTATCACCTTGACATGGTGGGGGTCCTTGGTTCGAGTCCAAGTGTCGACACAAAAATATAACTAACTATCAAGGGGTGCTCACGAGTGTGGGCTGAGATGATACCCTTCAGAACCTGATACGGATAATGCCGACACAGGGATGATAGAGTAACTGATCCCCTTATTTTCGTGTATTAATAAATAAGGTAAAAGAAATGAGAAAGTTTTTCATGATGACAATCCTAAGTGCAACATTGTCGCTGCAAGCTGCCGAACTGGACACACTGAAAAACGTGGAACTGCAAGAAGTAGAGGTCAAGGCTACACGTGCCACGAAAAAAACGCCTATGGCCTTCACCGACATGAGCAAAGAACAACTGAAGGCCGTGAATTACGGACAGGACATTCCTTTCTTGTTGTCGCTGACACCTTCTATCACAATGACCTCCGACGCTGGTAATGGCATCGGATACACCTCACTCAGAGTGCGCGGTACAGACCCTAGCCGCATCAACATCACTGCCAACGGCATCCCTATGAACGACGCGGAGTCAGCCCAGCTCTACTGGGTAAACATGGGCGACTTTGCCAGTTCGGTACAATCCATGCAGATTCAGCGTGGTGTAGGCACATCAACCAATGGCGCCGGTGCCTTTGGCGCAACCTTGAACATGCAAACGGAGAATATCGGAATGGAACCTTATTTCGGATTGGACTTGAGTGGGGGGTCCTACTATAGCCATAAGGAGACTCTCCGCTTCGGCACTGGTCTGATAAAGGGACATTGGGGCATCCAAGGCCGTTTGTCGAACATCGGGTCGAAAGGTTACCTGGATCGTGCTTCTACCAAACTGAACAGTTACTTCGTTCAAGCTGGCTGGTTTGGCGACAACACGGTGGTAAAGTTTATCACCTTCAATGGTGTGGAGGAAACCTATCATGCCTGGAACTACACGTCGAAATATGAACAGAGTCTGTATGGACGCACCTACAACTCATGCGGAGAATACTACGATACAGATGGGAGCACCCGATACTACGACGACCAGACAGACAACTACCATCAACAGAACTATCAGCTCATCTGGAACCAGCGTCTGGGACAAGTACTGAGTCTGAACGCTGCCCTGCACTATACCAAGGGAAAGGGCTACTACGAAGAGTACAAACGTAAACGCACCTTGTTCGAATATGAACTGGATTCTCAGATGACATGGGCCGTGAGCGACCTCGTCAGACAAAAGAAGATGGATAACGACTTCTATGGTGCTGTCGCCTCGTTCGTCTACGACAATCATCAGAACCTGCAGGCTACCTTTGGAGGAGGATGGAACAGATATGAAGGCGACCACTTCGGACTGGTAAAATGGGTGAAGGCTCCTGTCACCCCGATACAGCCCAACAGCCCTTACTACTTTGACAAGACCAAGAAGACCGACTTCAACGTATATGGCAAGGTAACTTACGATTTGCTGTCTGGTCTCAACGCTTTCGTAGATTTGCAATATCGCCATGTAGGCATCAAGATGGACGGTCCTACGGATGAGATAGACTGGGACATCTACAAGCGCATTGTCTATGACATGAAGCAGTCGTACGATTTCTTCAACCCCAAGTTCGGACTGAACTACGACATCACGCCCAACCACAAGGCCTACATTTCGTATGCCATCGCCCACAAAGAGCCTACGCGCAATAACTTCCAGAACAACCTCAACGCAGCAATGGAACTGCCGAAGTCTGAGCGACTGAACGACCTGGAAGTGGGATATAAATACCAGAGCAAGGTATTCTCCGCCGGTGCCAATCTCTATTGGATGGACTACAAAGACCAGTTCGTTCTGACAGGTGAGATTGATAAAATCGGCGAAGCCATCACACGCAACGTAGACAAGAGCTACCGCCTCGGTGTGGAACTGGAAGCTGCCGTAAAACCTGTTGACTGGTTCCGTTGGGACATCAATGCCACATGGTCGAAAAACCGCGTGAAGGGCATTACCGTACAGTTGGCTGACGGCAATGTGGCTGACCTTGGCAACCAACCGCTGGCTTTCTCGCCAGACTGGATTGCCAACAACATATTCACATTCAATTACAAAGGCATGAAAGCCAGCATCCAGAGCCAATATGTCAGCAAGCAGTATATGACGAATACTGGCTTTGAGAGTTATCGGACACTCGATGATAATGATAAGCCTGTAGATGTGAGCATGATGCTTGACGGACACTTCACCACTAACATCGACCTGTCGTACAACTTCCAGTTGCCGAAGTTCGGCATGAAGGATGTCACAATAGGACTTACATTGTATAATCTGTTCTCTGCTGAGTACGACAACAATGGATGGGCCGCTCCTGCATATACCAAGGAAAACGGCAAAGTTGTGGCTACCGGTCAGGGCACCAATGACCAGTATGAGGCAGGCTTTGCGCCCTCTGCACCGTTTAACATGATGGCACACCTGTCGTTGGATTTTTAATTGATAGTTAAGAGTTGAAAGTTGAGAGTAAGAGATGACGCTTGACTGGCTAGACATTTTGACCACGATACTCGGTCTGATTTATATCTGGCTGGAGTATCGTGCTCATATTGCCCTGTGGGTGATAGGCATCGTGATGCCGGCACTAGACATTATCCTCTATTGGCAGCACGGACTCTATGGTGATGCGGGGATGGCCTGCTACTACACGTTGGCAGCCATCTACGGACTCTTTGTGTGGAAGTTCGTGAAGACGCGCAAGAAGAAAGAGCCGCTCCCCATCACCCACATGCCCCTCAGCAAGTATCTGCCCGCCACATTGTTCTTCTTTGCAGCATGGGGTGTCACCTACTACGTGCTCATCACCTGGACCAACTCTACTGTTCCCCTACTCGACTCCTTTACCAATGCCCTGTCGTTTGTCGGCATGTGGGCGTTGGCTCGCAAATATATCGAGCAATGGTTCTTCTGGATTGCCGTCGATGCCGTCTGCTGTGTACTCTACGTAGAGAAAGGTATTCCCTTCAAGGCTGGTCTATACGGACTTTATGTCATCATCGCCATAGCAGGATATTTCAAATGGAAAAAAAATTCGACGCAGTCATCATAGCTAACGGAGCGTTTCCCACGCATGCCGTACCGTTAAACATTCTCCATCACGCAACGCATCTTATTGCCTGCGACGGAGCCGTTTTTCGTGCGCCTCATGCAGATGTCGTCATCGGCGATGGTGACAGCGTGCCTGCTGAATACCATAACAGACTCATACAAATCAACGAACAGGAAGACAATGACCTGACCAAAGCTACACGCTATTGCCTGTCACAAGGATGGCACAAAATAGCCTACTTAGGCTGCACAGGCAAACGTGAGGACCATACCATAGGTAACATCTCGCTGCTGACACGCTACTTCCGCGACATGGACGTCGAGGGAATCATGTTCACCAACCACGGATTCTTTACCCCTGCAAAGAATGACCACACCTTCTCCTCATTCAAAGGACAACAGGTTAGCATTTTCAACTTCGGAAGCACCAAAATATCATCAAAAGGTCTGAAATGGGACTCCTATGCCTATGAGCAATGGTGGCAAGGCACCCTTAACGAGAGTATTTCTGACTCCTTTACCATTCATGCCGACGGGCATTACATGGTGTACCAGACCTACAATCCAAAGGTTACTGTATAATAACCCAGGTTGTTGAGTGATAACCTTGGGATATTTAGTTATAACCCATGGTTATTTGATTTAATTGCAAATATATTTGCTTTTTCTCTCACTTATTCGTACCTTTGCAGGCGCTTAACGTTAAGAATATGAAGATAGAACAACAGATAATGGCGGCAGCGCAGGCTGCCGTGAAGGCACTCTACGGACAGGAGGTGCTTGAGAAGATGGTACAGCTGCAGAAGACGCGCAGCGAGTTTGAGGGCAGCCTGACCCTCGTCGTGTTCCCCTTTGTTAAAATGGCCAGGAAGTCGCCTGAGCAGACTGGTCAGGAGATTGGCCAGTATCTGGCGGACAACTGCGACGCCGTCAGCAAGTTCAACGTGGTGAAGGGTTTCCTGAACCTGAGCATTGCCGACAGCGCCTGGGTACAGCTGCTGGCCGACATCGATGCCGACGAGCACTATGGCGAGAAGCGTCTCGGCGGTGAAAACGCCGAGCAAAGTGACGGCGAAGCGCCCCTCGTGATGATTGAGTACTCGTCGCCCAACACCAACAAGCCCCTGCACCTCGGTCATGTGCGCAACAACCTGCTCGGCTGGTCGCTGGCCCAGATTATGGAGGCCAACGGCAACCGCGTGGTGAAGACGAACATCGTCAACGACCGCGGCATACACATCTGCAAGTCGATGCTGGCGTGGCTGAAGTGGGGCAACGGCGAGACCCCGGAGTCGAGCGGCAAGAAGGGCGACCACCTCATCGGCGACTACTACGTCGCCTTCGACAAACACTACCGCGAGGAGGTAAAAGCCCTGACCGCCCAGTATGTGGCCAGCGGTTTGGCCGCTGAGCAGGCTGAGGAAAAAGCCAAGCAGGAGGCTCCCCTCATCAAGGAGGCTCACGAGATGCTGGTGAAGTGGGAACAGGGCGACACTGAGGTGCGCGCCCTGTGGGAGAAGATGAACTCGTGGGTCTATGCCGGCTTCGACGAGACCTACCAGAAGATGGGTGTCAAGTTCGACAAGATATATTATGAGAGCCAGACCTACCTGAAAGGCAAGGCCAAGGTGGAGGAAGGTCTCCAGAAGGGTCTCTTCGAGCGTCATGAGGACGGCAGCGTATGGGCCGACCTCACCAACGAGGGTCTCGACCAGAAACTGCTGATCCGCAGCGACGGCACCAGCGTCTATATGACACAGGACATCGGTACTGCCGAGATGCGCTTCCAGGACTACCCCATTGACAAGATGATCTACGTCGTAGGCAATGAGCAGAACTACCACTTCCAGGTGCTCTCTATCCTGCTCGACCGCCTCGGCTTCAAGTGGGGCAAGGAGCTCGTACACTTCTCCTATGGTATGGTGGAACTGCCCAACGGCAAGATGAAGAGCCGTGAGGGAACAGTGGTCGATGCCGACGACCTGATGCAGCTGATGGTGGACGATGCCTACAAGACTTCGATGGAGCTGGGTAAGTTTGCCGACATGACTGAGGATGAGCGCCGCGAGATAGCCCGCGTCGTAGGTATGGGTGCCCTGAAGTACTTTATATTAAAGGTGGATGCCCGTAAGAACATGCTCTTCAACTCTGAGGAGTCCATCGACTTCAACGGCAATACGGGACCTTTCATCCAGTACACCCACGCCCGCATCCGCTCTATCCTGCGTAAAGCGCAGGATATTCAGAGTAATCTGAGTACTCAGATTACTCTGAATGAGAAAGAGGTAGAACTCATCCAGAAGATGTCGGAGTACGGTGCTGCCGTCGAGCAGGCTGGCAAGGACTATTCGCCCAGCGGCATCGCCAACTACTGTTACGAGCTGACGAAGGTCTTCAACCAGTTCTACCACGACTACTCCATCCTCAACGAGCCCAACGAGGAGAAGAAGGCCCTGCGCTTAGTCATCGCCCGCAACGTGGCCAAAATCCTGAAGAACGGCATGGCCCTCCTCGGCATCGAAGTGCCCGAGCGCATGTAATTTCGTATGTTGCTATGCCATAGCAACAAAAAGCACGACTATGCAGAACCCTCCCGACTATAGACACGACACCGTGCTGCCGCTTCCACTGGAAGTGGTGGCCGATGCGTGGGCTGTGGATGCGGCATGCAGCGGCAACCCAGGACCGATGGAGTATCAGGCAATAGACCTGCAGACGGGCTACCGCGTGTTCCACTTCGGACCCATGAAGGGCACCAACAACATCGGCGAGTTTCTGGCCATCGTCCACGCCCTCGCACTCTGCTGGCAGAAGGGTTTGCACCAGAAGACCATCTATTCCGACTCCTACAACGCCATCCTCTGGGTCAAGAAGCGGCAATGCAAGACCAAGCTGGAGCGTACGCCCGAGACGGAGAAGCTCTACGAGATTATCGCCCGCGCTGAGAACTGGCTGCGCACCCACGACTACCGAAATCCTATCGTGAAATGGGAAACCGACAAATGGGGCGAGGTGCCCGCGGACTTCGGCAGGAAGTAGCGCTGCTGACAGGCGTTTGTACGGCGCTGCACTTTCTGGTCGACGGGCTGTGCATCTGCTGCATCTACCTGTTGGCCGACAGTTCTTCCGTTGCCAATCTGTTAGGGGTGTTTATTACCTATAATGTATTAGCCTTCCTCACCCAGCCGCTGACAGGCATGCTGGCCGACCGCCTGCGTCCAGAAGGGATGCTGTTGGCCGCGGCAGTAGCCTTGTTAGCAATAGGCGTCGCCGTTGCTTTTCCATTAGGAAGTACAGACGACGTGCTACCTCTATATATCGTGGCGGTGCTATTGGGATTAGGCAATTCGCTGTTTCACGTCTGGGGCGGCAGACTGGTGACCGTCTCGACAGGCAACGACATCCGTGCATTAGGCGTCTTTGTCTCGACGGGAGCCTTCGGCCTGGCCGTGGGCATGTTGTTCCATTCGAGGCTCGTGCTGGTGGCATTCTTGTTAGCCATCGCCGCTTTGGCGTTCTATGCACTCCGCCTCACCAGCAAAGAGTCAAAGGGTCAAGAATCACTGAAAGAATCACAGGTTCTTGATTCGGAACTGAATAAAAAACCTGTCTCCATGATTCTCTGGCTTGCCGTATTAGCGCTGATGGGCATTGTGATGCTGCGCTCGCTGTTGGGCGAGACTTTCTCAGCAGGCATTGCCAAAGGCGGCATGATGATACTGGCCATTGGCGCGGTAGCCATGATAGGAAAGATTGCCGGCGGTTTCCTGTCCCATTGGATGGGCATCGTCTGGGCCATGCTGTTAGTCGTGGCTGGTATTGTGGCTTGTCTGTTGTTGCCGTCAACGGAAACGGTACTTTTCATAGGCCTGCTGTTGGTCAACTGCACCATGGCCGTCACCCTCTATTTAGTCAACGCTGTACTGCCTGGCCGTGAGGGACTGGCCTTCGGACTATTAGCCGCTGCCTTGATGCCAGGCTATCTGCTGGCACAGGCTGATGCTGGCGGCATGATGATTGAACCATTGCTCCTGACGCTGATACCTACCATCGTCATCGAGCTCATCGTACTTTGGGCATTGCGCGAACGGCGTGGCGAGGTATTAGGCTCGTCAGTAGTAGTCAACATACTGACCAACGTGCCGCTGCACCTCTTCGTGGTGTTCGTCAGCAACAGCCTGCCCGCCATCATTGTCGGTGAAGTATTGGTGGTGCTGGTGGAAATGCTCTGGTACCGCTATTTCGTGGACAGCTGGCGCAAGGCCTTTATCTATAGTTTCCTATGCAACGGCTTCAGCCTCTTGGCGGGACTACTGCTGCAATGCGCCATTCTTTTGCTGTTAATATTATACCCAAATACATAGAAACATGATGATTAGATTATTCTTAGACGTACTTCCGTACGATCCAGACGAGCGCAGAAGGATTATTGAACAGACCCACAAAGTCATCAAGGACACCGTCGATACCGTCGTCACCGTATCCGAACCCGTCACATCGGGTGGCGGCAGCGGCAGCCACACCCTGCTCTACATCCTTGGAGCTGCCTTGGCCGCCCTCGTCGGACTGGCGTTCCTCATCTTCATGGTGCGCAGCTATCGCCGCCGCAATGAACAACAGGTAGCCACCAGCGTGGCCTAATTTGCCATAGCCAACACCGATGAGCGCAAGAAAGCTACTCTGAGTCTACAATTTCGTCAACGTCCAAGCACTGGCGGATGATGTCGAAGGTGAAGCCGCGACCGAGGGCGAAGCGCACCAGTTTCTGGTTCAGCTCGTAGTCACTGTCGGCCTTTGTCGTCTTGCGTTTCTGTTTCAGCAAAGGACGCAGGACGGCGAGATATTCCTCGTCGTCCACCTCGTCGAGCACGCGTTGGCGGATGTCCTCGTCGATGTGTTTCTGCCAGAGTGCCTGCTCTACCTTACGGCGCCCCCACTTGTTGTAGCGCACCTTGTCCTTCACAAAGGCGCGGGCATAGCGCTCGTCATCGACATAGCGTTCGCTGACTAAGCGTTGCATGACGCGAGCCTGGGCTTCGTCGTCCAGTTCCCAGCGCCGCATCTTCTCCAGCATCTCGTGTTGACAATGCTCGGCCTGGGCACAAAGGGCGGCAAGGGTCAGATAGGCTTCTTGTTCGGTTTTCTGTTTCATTGTCGGTTTTTCTTTGTTTTATCGTTGTGCCCTGAGCATGCGCTGCTTGCCGTAGGCGTCGGATTTAATTTCGATGAGGGAAAACTTCATCGAGCGAAACAGGTCTTGAAGGGCGGTGGCACAGAGCGGATTGATTTCGAAGTAGAGCCAGCCGCCAGGCTTGAGGGCAACGGTGGCGTATCCGGCTATGGCACGATAGAACAGCAGTGGATCGTCGTCAGGGACGAAGAGCGCTAAGTGCGGTTCGTAGTCCAGGACATTGGCCTCCATACGCGCACGTTCCTTATTTAATATATAGGGAGGATTGCTGACGATGAGGTCGAATTGAGATTGGAAATCTGAGGGGTGAGAGTTGATCGTTGAGGGGGGATTGTTGAGGGTTGAGGATTGGGAATTGAGGATGTCGACTTGCTCAAACAGGATGTTAACGTCAAGGCGGCTGGCGTTCTCCTGAGCGATGGCCAAGGCTTCGGCAGAAATGTCCCAGGCAACAACCTCAGCCTCCGGTAGTTCTGCCGCTAATGTTACAGCAATGCACCCGCTTCCTGTTCCAATATCCAGTATAGAGTAGTCTTTAGCCTCCACCCTCTTACATCCTACATCTTCCCTCTTACATCCTACATCTTCCCTCTTACATCTTACATCTTCCTTCTTCCCTCTTACCTCTGAGATGATCCAGCGGCAGAGTTCCTCCGTTTCAGGACGGGGAATGAGGACGCCAGGAGCTACGTGGAACTGTCGGCCGCAGAAGTCGGCCACGCCAAGGACGTATTGCACGGGTTCTTGTTTCAGCAGTCTTCTGGCAATTTCTTCCAGTTCTGTTTGGCAGTCTGCGGATAATTGTCTATCTTTGCCGAGGCAAAGGTCCGTGAACGTCAGACCATAGCGCACCTCATACACCATACGGGCAATGGCTTTCGCCTCGCCTTCGTCGAGCACCTGCGCCAACCTGCGCCACAATTCATCGTAATTCATGATGCAAAGATAGTGCAAACCTCAAGAAAAACAAAATAAAAAACTGAAAATAATGGAAACTGACGAGAAATACATGCGGCGCTGCTTGCAGTTGGCTGCTAACGGCATACAGGGAGCGCGGCCAAACCCGATGGTTGGCGCTGTTATCGTGGCTCCCATCACCACTCCATCTTCCACAAGAATCATCGGTGAAGGCTATCATGTCCGCTGTGGCGAGGGGCATGCCGAGGTAAATGCCTTTGCCAGCGTCAAAGCCGAAGACGAGCCTTTGCTGAAGGAGGCTACGATGTATGTCTCCTTGGAACCCTGTTCGCACTATGGCAAGACACCACCCTGCGCCGACCTGATTATCAAAAAAGGTATTCGCCGCGTGGTGGTAGGCTGCATCGACCCCTTTGCCGAGGTGCAGGGCCGCGGCATCAAAAAGCTGCGCGACGCCGGCATCGACGTCACCGTGGGTGTGTTGGAAGAAGAGTGCCGCTGGCTGAACCGCCGCTTCTTCACCTACCACTCCAAGCACCGGCCCTACATCATCCTGAAGTGGGCGCAGACGGCCAATGGCTTTATCGACGACCACGGCCAGACGCTGCACATCAGCAACCACCAGACTCAGATGCTTAGCCATCAGCTGCGCGCCGAGGAAGATGCCATCCTCGTGGGACACACCACTGACATCCGTGAACACCCGCAGCTGACCGTCCGCCACTGGCATGGTCCAGATCCCAAGCGCATCGTACTGACACACCACCGGCCGCTGAACCAGCTGATGGACGATCTCTACCAACATGGTATCCAATCGCTCATTGTCGAGGGTGGCCGTCAGACGCACGAGTCGTTTATCGCCGCCAACCTTTGGGACGAAATCCGCGTAGAGACGGCTCCCATCACCGTCACCAACGGCACAAGCGCTCCTCAGCTTCCTACCAATGCCAGCGTTTTCCATAGCATGGTGTGTGACGGCAACCAGCTGCTCTACCTGAAAGCCAAGAACCTTTGATCATTAAACTTTAAACCGTAAACTATTAAACTTTATGATTAGTTGGTGGTCGCGCATCTTGGATTTCATTTCGCCACGCTTCTGCGTGGTATGCGACAAACGGCTGGCACCCTCTGAGCGCAGCCTTTGTACCAGTTGCATGCTACACCTTCCACGCACCACCTATCAGTTTACACCTCGCGACAATCCCATGGCGCAACTCTTCTGGCACCTCGCACCCATCGAACGTGCCGCAGCATTGCTTTTTCATGAGCCACACAGTGAAGTGGCACGCATCGTCTACGACTTGAAATACCACGACCGCCCCGACATCGGCGAAGATTTGGGACGGCTGATGGCCAACGAGATGCAGTTAGCCGACTACTTCGACGGTATTGATGTACTCCTTCCTGTTCCTTTATCACGGAAACGACTGCGCCAGCGCGGCTATAACCAAAGCGACCAGTTGGCACAGGGTATCAGCGACATCACCCACCTGCCGGTAGTCACAAAGGCCCTGCGGCGTAAGCACTTCCTCAAGAGCCAGACACAACTCAGCCGCAAAGAGCGTCAGGAAAACGTCTCTGAAATGTTTGAACTTCTCGACGACAGTCTACTAAAAGGCAAACACGTGCTGCTCATCGACGACATCTGTACTACTGGCGCCACCCTGCTGGCTTGCTCGGAAACCCTTAGCGCCGTCGAGAACATCCGCCTCAGCGTCCTCACCCTCGGATTTACAAAAAGCTAAGGCTCTAGTCTTAATCTTCTTCTTTACTTCCTTAACTTCCCAAGGACAGCTCGCACCACAAACCAACCATGCAGCAGGAACGTCTGTATATGGCCATAGTGACAGGCCATGACGCGGTAGCGTTCTTTAAGCGATTCGCGATGGTGCAGCGTAGTGGCACCCTCTTCGGTGTAGTTGGCTACCACCATATTTGTGTTACACAGTTCCAAGCCCATGCGCTCTGTCTCCTTCATCACTCGGATGCACCAGTCCACATCGGCAGAATAGCGGTAACGCGTGTCGTATTGGTTGTTCTTGGCAATATCAATGCGGGCATAGAAGGCCTGATGGCACACCAGCATGCCCTGCTGGAAAGACTTCCAAGTCAACTGTTCTGGCGGTTGCAGACGGCGCGGATGCAGGTAGCGGCCTTCGTTGTCCACAATATTGGTATTGCCATAGAGAACGCCAGGCAGTTCATCCGTCGGTCGCTCGTTCAGCTGACAGGTCTGCACCACCTTCTCGATGGTGTCTGCTTGGGGGAAGAAATCACCGGCATTCATGAAAATGATGTAGTCGCCTGAGGCTTGGGTGAGACCTTTATTCATGGCGTCGTAGATGCCATGATCAGGCTCGGAGAGGATGATGACCTTATGGCGGTTGTCCGAGGCGTCGCTCGCCTCCTTATAATGTTCAGCCATCGGCAGCGTGCCGTCTTTTGATGCACCATCGACTATCAAGTGTTCTATCCCTTCGTAGGTCTGGCTGAGCACGCTGTCTAATGTGCGCTGCAAAACCCGCTCGGCATTGTATGTAATGGTTACGATAGTTATTCTAATCATCACTATAACTTTAAACTATCTACTTTGAACCGTAAACTTCTATGTATTGTTCTGCGACGCGCTGCTGCGAGTAGCATTGGGCAACCTTTTGCAGACAGTGGCGACGCAGGGCATCGTAGTCAGCCTCAGCCAGTACGTAGCGGAGACCATGGGCCAGGTCTTCAGAACTACGGTAGTCGGCCACATAGCCGTTCTGCTGGTGGTCGATCATCTCTGGGATGCCACCAACGCGGAACCCTACACTGGGCACGCCGCAGGCCATAGCCTCCATGATGGAGTTCGGCAGGTTTTCCGACAGCGACGGTAGCACGAAGACATCGGCGGCATTATAGACCTGCACAATGCGCTGCTCGTCGTTGACATAGCCCAACGGGAAGGTGGGGAACGGCAGTTTAATCTCTTCGGCATGCCCGCCAAGAATAGCTACCGACGTCGCATGAGCTAACTGCGGTTCATGGCTGGCCAGCCACTGACACGCTTCCACCAAGTACTGCATTCCCTTGTTGGGATTGGTGGCGCGTTGGGAGACGAAGAGGATAATGCGCCCCTGTTGAGGCAATCCTAAAGCCTGACGCGCCTGTTGCTTTTCCAAGGGACGGTAGATGTGGGTGTCTATCGGATTGGGGATGGAGACGACTTTTTGTCCTGTGAGCAAGGCACTCTTGCGAGCCTCACTTCCTAACCACTGGCTGCAAGTGACAAAGGTGATGTGTTGGCCGGCTAACATTTGCTGTTTCCGCTGCCATACTTGTGCGGCGAGGTCACGAGATGAACCGCCACCCGGCAGCAGGCGGCAGTGGTGACAGCCTGCTTCAAAGCATCGGCAGTCCAATGTCAGGTGACAGATGGCAGTAGCAGGCCAGATGTCATGCATAGTCCATACCACCTTCTTCTTTGAAAGTAGAATCTTTCTGATGTCTTTCAGCGACAGCATGCCCTGATTAATCCAGTGCAGATGGATGACATCGGCCTCCTGGAACTCTGGCAACCGAGTGATATCTGTACCACTATTAGCGATATCAATCTCAAACAAATGCTTGCGGTGCAGTCGAAGATGGAACCATATCACCAAACGCTCCCACAGGAAGTTCCATTGTTGGCGCCATGTGGTGGGCAGTCCGCAAACCGTCAGACTGTCCGTCTCCTTGTCGCGAACCAGCATCTTGGCCTTCACACCGTTATTGTTCAACGCCTCCATCAGCCGCTTCGCCGCCACAGCTGCTCCACCCGTCCGTTCACTTGTATTGACTATCAGTACTCGCATACCTTATTTATATAGTATGGCAAAGGTACGGCTTTTTTTGTTAACGACAAGCAAAAAAGCGTAAATATTTGTTGTTTGCGTACACAAACGCTTGATTTATGTCAAGAAGATGACACTTTTTACACTTATTCCGCTCAAAACCCTTGTAGGATTGAAAAAAGTTTGTACCTTTGCATCGTCAAACAAAAGTTGACACTTTGACTAAGTGAAGTCAAAGTTTTCCAAAATAGATTGTTTTAGGTTAGTAGTAATATTTATAGTTTTAGGTTTTTAGTTATTGGTAAGAAGAAAGTTTTAAATGTGTTAGGATAACAGTGGTCGCCGTGAGGCGCTCATAACTTTCTTTTTTAAACGAAAAAGGTTAGTATTCTTAGATATGCTGCTGAAAAGCAGACCTCCAGCCGAAGAGGCTGGAATTGTTTTGAAAAAGGATTTTTAGTTAAACATAGGCTTTTGGAACGTTGCCGCTCGTTGATGAGTCGCAGCGTTTTTTTATGTAGGAATGATAAGTCGCAGCTTTTTCTTATAATCGCTGCGACTTATTCCTTTTCTATCAGTGCTACGGCGTAGGCGCTGATACCCTCCTGGCGACCAGTAAAGCCCAAGCGCTCGGTGGTGGTGGCCTTGATGGAGATCTGGTCGGGGTCGCAGCCGATGACGTCGGCCATACATTGCTGCATCTGCGGAATGTGAGGATTCATCTTCGGTCGCTCAGCACAGATTGTGGCATCGATGTTTACAAGCCGATAGCCTTTGGTAGCAATCAGTCCAATGGTCTTAGCAAGGATGACCTTGCTATCCATGCCGTCAGTCTCTGCTGCCGTGTCCGGGAAGTGGTAGCCGATGTCGCGCATGTTCGCCGCCCCAAGGAGGGCATCACAGATGGCATGTATCAAGACGTCAGCATCGCTATGTCCCAGCAAGCCCAACTCGTAGTCCAACTTGATGCCACCCATCCACAGTTCGCGTCCTTCCACGAGCCGGTGAACGTCGTATCCCATTCCAACTCTTATCATCGTTATCGTCGGTGTTTCGTTATTTCGGTATTTCGCTATCTCGTTATAACGGTATTACGGTATAACGTCATAACGACATCATTACTTAAACAAATCCTTAATGCCATCCATGTCGAAGGCGAGCGTGAAGCGCAGCGTCTGGTCGAGAGGATTACTACGGGCGGTGGAGATGACATAACCCACGTCAAGGGAGAAAACGTTCATGCGGAAACCTCCGCCAACGGTAAAGTACTTACGGTTACCTTTGTTTTCCGACTCGTGGTGGTAACCAGCGCGCAGTGAGAACTGGTCGTGGTAGATGTACTCAGCACCCAAACTCCACTGGATTTCCTGTAATTCTTCCTTGAAACCGCCAGGAGCATCGCTGAAACTCTTGAAAGCTCCTGCTATGGAACTGACGTCGTTGTACTCGTCAATGACGCGCTGTTCGTAGTCCTCCTTGGCCTCGCCGTCGTTCTGCTTGGGCAGCGTTGGCACCAGCAACTTATTGGCATCAACGGCAAAGGAGAAACGGTTATACTCGTCGACTGGCACCATGAGCGAAGCACCTAATCGCAGATTGGCGGGAAGGAAGTTTGAACGATCATCGCCAAAGTAGGTAATTTTAGAACCTATGTTAGAAATGTTCAGACCTAAACCCAACTGACACTCGCGCTGGCCGATGTTCAGATACTTGTTATAATAGCAGGCCAGGTCGGCAGCAAAAGCCGAAGCGGGTGAAGCATCCTCGGAGTAGTCATAGCGCAGGTCGCTATAGATCCAGCGTATGACGGCGGCAATGGAGAAGTTCTCGCTGAGCATCAGCGAGGCTCCAGCATCGAGCGACATCTCGTAAGGCTTCACCGTCATAGCGTTCTCTTCGAGCGACGTCATCACCTCACCCAAAGAGAAGTAGCGCAGCGAACCGCTAATAGAGGCATAGTCGCCAATGCGATAGTAGCCGGCGAGGTAGGCCAGATCGATGTCGTTGACCAGCTGGCGCAGCCACGGCGTGTAGTTCAGGGCCACACCGGCTCGGCTGATGCAGAACGGATATTTGGCCGGATTCCAATACTGCGAGTTGACGTCTGGGTCTGTAGCACCACCTACGTCACCCATACCTGCTGCACGGGCATCGGGAGCTATGGTCTGTGACACCACAGCGTGCTCAATGGGGTTGAACTCACTCTTAGTGTCCTGGGCAAAGGAAATGAGAAATGAGAAATGAGAAATGAGAAATGCCGATAGCATCACCACTCTCTGAATCATATTCACTTCTTGGTTGTTGTTCTTTAATTTCATTATTTCATTTATTTATGAGTCAATACTATGAGTTTCTTAGCTTTTGAAGCGTAGCTACTACCGTCGCTGCTGATGCGCAGACGGTAGATATAGATACCTGTCTGCAGACGACGACCGCCATCGACGGTAAGATCCCAGTCGATAACATATGTTCTATCGGTGGGTACACCACTCTCACTACGCGACCACAGCAAGCGTCCCGATGTGTCGAACACGTCAAGGACAAAGTCCATGTCGCTGCCAGTACGGTCGTGGATAATGCGGAACGAAGTAGTGGTCTTGGCTGGGTTCACCAGACACTCCACATCGAAGAAGTGTGGTTCCAGAGCTTTCACTACGTTAAACGTCAACTCGGCCGTAGACGAATTATTCAATACGTCCCAGGCACGGAACAGTAACTTATGCGGACCATACGACAATTCGGGAATGCTAAAGCCCACGGTGCCGCTGGTATAGCTGCCGAAGTCATATTGGAAGGCATCGTTCAGTGAGTATGTCTTCGTGGCTTCGCCGTCAATAATCAGCTGCAGGTCGTGGCCGATGCCACTACCTGTGGCATTAATGCCGTCATCGTCATGCATCTGGGCTACGAAGTAAGGCGTGGGGTTGACGTTGTCGCCATTGGAGAACGACTCACTGTTCAGGTAACAATAAATGCTGGGACCATTGGTATCCTTACTCGTCGACTGACCACTGCCGAAGATGAGCTGTTCGTTGATACCGCTGGCCTTCTGCTGCTTATCGCTGCTCAGGGCATAGAGGTTCAGCTGTCCGCAAAGATCGGAATAGCTGATGTCCTTAGGCACAGCGAAGGAAAAAGTAAATCGGCCGTCCTTCAACTGGTCGCTACCTCTGAACACGACGTTCGGACGATCATTATATACGAATGGAACACTTGCCTCGCTGGGGTCGTTCAGCTTACATATTACCTGCTCAATAGCATCACGTACCGTTACCGTCACCGTACCGTTGAAGTCGTCAGCCAATGTGCTGTCCTGACGCGTGACATGTCCACTAACCTTTACTGTGGAACCAGCACTCAAAGTCTGCATAGTGCCCGACGACACATCCACGTCATTGATGGTATCGACGGTGATACCCATAGTGGGCGCAGCCAGACGCAATGCAGGGTCACCAAGCAGGGAATACTGTAACTTGTTCAAGGTACGATCGGAGGAATAGACAGGTTTCCCATTACTGTATCCTGTCACTATGCCGGTCTCTATGAGTTCGTTCTTTGCCCTGCGAACTGCCTCGCCAATGGGCAATAGCTGTGTTGTGGCATCCTTACTCAGCACATGGCGCACAAAGGCAAGGTTCATCAGCTTATTATATATCTGATAAACAGTACGTGTAGTACCGAAGAAGGCTATGGAACCACCCTTTCGGTTAAACATCGCCGTCTCGCCGATGTTCTCCTCCACCCCATCGAAAGGCATGATGTCGCACGATGCTGTCACCCAAAGCGGTAAACTCGTTGACGTATTCTCGAAATCGGTCAGGCGCAGTACATATTCGTGTGAAATGGCGTCAGCACGGCCATGACCGGCATAGTCCATGATGAGTGCACCGTTCTGCATCTGCTGTTTAATAAGGTGTGTCACGTCGGGATAACTGTAACCCGTCGAGGAACTGACGCGAGTATAGGCATCCCACATGATACGCTTTACCTGATAGGTAGGATAGAGTGTCTCCACCATCGTGGCGGCACTGTCGGCGTCCTCCATGTGAGCGTTCTGGTTGCCGTCGTCACCCATAAAGCATAGTACGTTCTGCCAAACACCGGCATTTTCGTTGTTAGCATAGTTCACTATCTTGTCCACCACAATGGCGGCATCGTCGGCAGTACGTGCCGAGATGCGACCTACGGCAACGTCCGACTTGTCAATCTTGAGGTCAGCACCCTCGCCGTCGTCTAAGAGTCCAAAGAAGTCATCGCTGACATAACAGTCGGTGGCACTGGATGAATTCTCACTCTCAAAACACAGCAGGAAGTCATCTGGTGACAGATTCTTACACGAACTGGTAAGCATGCGGTTATCCCATACACCGTCTCCCATCAGTAACAGATAGCGCGGTATGTCGGCATCCGTCGCGGCACGGTCGTAGAGCATGCGCAGATAACGACGATAAGCATTGGCATCAGGCGTACCGCTGGAGAATTCGTTGAACAGCTCGTCGGCGGGAACAATGCGCACCCGCAGGCCGTCCTTCTGTTCGTGCAACGTCTTCAGCCGTTCGGCCTGAGTCAACATTTTCTGCGTCGTAGGGATGATGATGACCATATCAACGGCTGTGTCGGCATGGTGGTCTTGGTTAGTAATGCCGTACACCACCTCAGGAGCAGGGAAAGTTCCATTGCTGAGGTCGGGGGCCGGAGCTACCTCATCGCTATGCAGTGAGATATAGTCCAGACGCATGGTACTTCCACTACCTTCCGTATGACTAATTGTTACGGTATTGGTAGGTTTCAGATTAACACGATAGCTCTGAGTACTGGACTTCATGGCATCGTAATTGCCCCCAGGAGTAATGGAAATGGTACCGACCTTCTCGCCGTTGACAATGATGTCAGCCCTGGCATTATTGCCCTGTCCAGAAGTATAGGCTGTCATCGCCACGGTTACTGTACCCGACAGTGTATTGGCATTCCCATCAATGCTGTAGTCACGCTTAGTTCCCACAGTGAACGGGCGGGCATCGTAAAGGTTACGTCCACCGTGATACCAAGCATAGTCGTCTATTTCATAAAGGGTGTTATAATCGTCTGTCTTTGGATAGCAGCTAGCAAGAAAGGCATCGCTCTCAACCGTCAAAGGGGCATCGCCTTCAGTGAGGAAGTAGTAGCCGTGGGTGGAATAGGGATTACGTACTCGACGGTGGCTGGCATCCCACGATACGGGACCAACAGCGTAAAACAGGCGACGACCGTTCACCACACAGGAGGGAACCTCGGGCAGGTCGTCGGCCTCGGCCAGATAGTCAGACGAAATCTTCTCGGGCTGCAAGGCACCGCCATAGCCGTAGATTTTCACCTTATTAATATCAGTAAAGCCGGCTTTCCTCACCACCTCGTCGGTTAGCTGATAAATGCCGGTGGAGGGAACACTTATCTTTACCCACTTTCCCGTAGCCAGCACGGAATGCTCGGCATAGCCACCACTCTCAGCCCTTCTGCTTTTTACCTTAGGTCTTTCGCTTCCAACCTCTAACTTAAAACTAACCAGTTTTTGATACTTCCCATCGCGGAATACAAACGGGACAAACGAGACAACTAAGTCGCCCTGCTTACGGTCGACGCACAACACCTGTGAGATTTCTGGGAGTTCGGGCAATGGTGCGCCACTTATCTGCTGATAACGCGCCACCTCGCTTTTGTTCATCGGCACAAACTCCGGATAGACAATCGAGACGGAATAATTCCTGCCAGCATAGTCGCGGCCGACAGGAATTTGATGCGTAAAAACAGGCAATAGTGAGTCTATCTTCACCTGCTCTGCTGTCAGGTTAAAGAATTCCTGCGCACTGGCAGTCGTCGCCGCCAGCCACATCGCCATACCTATTAATATCTGCCTAATCATCTATTTACAATTAAACTCCAGCACCTTACGCTCTTCCAGCCAGCCTGTCAGGTGGTCGTCGATATGTACTGGTCCGACTCCCACAGGGGTTCCCGTAAACAGCAAGTCACCTGTCTTCAGCGTGAAAAACTGCGAGATATAGGCTATCAGCTCGTCTACACGGTAGAGCATGTCGCTCGTACAGCCTTCCTGCACCGTTCTCCCACTACGACCCGCCGCACGGTCTTCCGCCGACTGGATGTCTAAGTGGAAATGGAGAGCCTGGACGTCAAGGAACTTTTCCTTCTCCACCCAGTCGCCAATCACAGCAGAGCCGTCGAAACCCTTGCAAATCTCCCACGGCAAACCCTTTGCACGGGCTTCGCGCTGCAGGTCACGGGCCGTAAAGTCAATACCTACGGTGACAGCATCGTAATAACGGTGGGCAAAGCGTTCAGGGATGCTCTTACCCAACCGGCAGATACGTACCACCACCTCGGTCTCATAGTCCACTTGTTCCGACCAGTCAGGGATGAAGAAGGGTTTGTGATCCTTCAACAATGCCGAGTCGGCCTTAGTGAATATGACGGGGTGCTCTGGTTTATATAACGCGCCATCCAGCTCTTTATTGTGCTGGATGTAGTTCATTCCTACTGCAAATATCTTCATCTTACGTCAATATTTGCCGCAAAGGTACAAAATTATTCTTATTCTTAATTCTTAATTCTTAATTTTTTGTTACCTTTGCAGCGCAATGAAGAAGAGTTTTATCATCATCATGCTACTGGCGGCACTGCATGTCTCCGCACAGTCTAAGGGCGACCCGCGCAGCATACAGCTCATGGGTATCCCCATTGAGGGTCCCATCGACACGCTGAAGGTGACGCTCAAGGAGAGCGACTTCACCGAATGGGGCAAGTCCGACGATGGCGAAGACTACTATTTTCGCGGCAACTTCTACGGCATCCGCGCCAAACTCATGGTCAGCACGGACTCCGAAACAGGGTTCGCCCAGTCGGCATATGTTACCATAGGTCCGTACAGCACCCAGGAAATGCTGGATAAGAATCTCCAGTACTTCCTTTATAAGATGCAGAATGACTACGGTAAATTCACCGAGCGCAACGAGAGCTGGTTCTACATGGATGACTTCGGTAGCGTCAAACTCTCGCTTATCGACCACGACAATGGCTCGCGCAGCATAGGTATCCTGCTATTGCCCACGGCACCTTATTATAAAGATGCCATCTCCATGGGCCTGCGAGGCAACGTGCAGGAGGTCGTCACCCAGAATGCCGTGGCCGAAGACCAGTTCCTACATTTCCACGGCAACGGTCAAGCAGAGAACCTCGACCTTGTTGATCGCCACTACGACCGCTTCGGATACCTGCTCAATGCCCGCATGAAAGAACAAGAGGGTTACAGCACCGTGGAATACAGCTACGACGACAACTACCGGCTGGTACGCCGAACGCTGGTAAACGAGGCTGCCGGCATCCGTTACGTCAACGAATATAGCTACAACGACCAAGATGAACCGTTGCTCGAGCAGCAGAAAGTTTTCGATAAGTCGGGGGAGTGCATTATGACCATTAACATGCGTTACAATTATCTGACGCGCGATGACAATGGCAACTGGACCAGCAACTCGCTCTCACTGACTTATTGGGAAAAGGGCAGCGAGACTCAGAAGACCACCGTCCTCCAAAAGCGCACGCTAACATACTGGGAGTAGTTTTCATTTCATCGTTCATAATTCATAGTGATATGGGGCAGAAGCAAGTACAGGAACTAAAGCAGACACAACAGCAGAAGCAGGTGCAAAGCATCACGCAACAGCAACTTCTGCAGGCGCAGCTCACCGAGCTGCCCATCACGCAACTCCTGGAACGCATCAATACCGAAATGGACGACAACCCCGCTTTAGAGCCTGCAACCGACGAGAGTGCAGAGTCGTTCAGCGACTCTGACCTTCCCTCCTCCGACGAGAGTGCAGAGTCGTTCAGCGACTCTGATTACCAAGAGGACCAGCGCCAGTCGGCCTTAGACGAGGCCTTGGCATCTATCGGCCGTGACGATGAGGAGCTCCCTGTCTACTACGGCGGCAGCCAAAACGGTGAACAGCGCGAAGAGATGGTCTATGGACAGACGGAGTCATTCTTCGACATGTTGAACGAACAGATGAACATGGCCGACCTTACCGAACAGGAACGCTACGTCATGGAATATCTCATCGGCTCTTTAGACGACGACGGTCTGTTACGCAAGTCGCTGGAAGCCATCAGCGACGAGTTGGCTATCTACCATAACATCGACATCACACCCGATAGCATTGAACACGTGCTGCACCAGTTACAGGAGTTTGATCCAGCAGGCATTGGAGCACGATCATTACAGGAGTGTCTCCTCATACAAGTGAAGCGCCGCGAACCGTCACACCTGCGTGACCTCATGGAACGCACGTTGCAACAACACTTCGAACTATTCACACACAAGCACTGGCGACAGTTAGGGCAAGCGTTAAGCCTCAGTGAACTGCAGACACAGGCACTCATCGGTGAATTACGCAAGCTGAATCCCAAGCCAGGAGCCTCCATCAGTGAGACAGTAGGGCGCTCGCTCCAACAGATTACCCCCGACTTCATCATCGATACGCACGACGATGGCACGGTGACCTTCTCATTAAACCACGGTGAAGTACCAGAACTGCACGTCTCACAGTCGTTTACCGACACCCTGCAGGAATATCAGGAAAACAAGGACAACATGAGCCGGCAGATGAAGGAGGCTCTGCTCTATACGAAGAAAAAGGTGGACGCCGCCCAGCGTTTCATCGAGGCCATCCGCGTCCGACGTCATACGCTGACCGTCACCATGCGGGCCATCATACAATGGCAGCACCGTTTCTTTGAAGACGGCGACGAGGCCTCACTGCGCCCGATGATTCTGAAGGACATTGCCCAACGCACGGGACTCGACGTCAGCACCATTTCACGCGTCAGCAACTCGAAGTATGCCCAGACACGCTGGGGCACATTCCCGCTGCGTTACTTCTTTAGCGACAGCTACGTCACCTCCTCTGGTGAAGAACTGTCTACCCGCGAAATCAAGGCCGCCCTGCGCGACATCATCGATGCCGAGGACAAGCAAAACCCACTCAGTGACCAAGCCCTGCAACAACTACTGACCGACCGCGGTTATCCCATTGCCCGCCGCACAGTAGCCAAGTACCGCGAACAGCTCGGATTTCCCATCTCCCGCCTCCGCAAATAGCCCTACCCAAACCTACGTTACCTGCCTCACTTAAATAAAGTCCAAAGTGAATCGCCAAAAGAACATCATCCTCGCAGCACGCATCATGAGCATGCTCTTTACACCGTTCTACTTGCCCATCGTAGGACTGGCGGTACTCTTCACATTCAGTTATCTGAACATTTTCCCTTGGTCTTACAAGCTACAGACACTCATACTGGCTTATATCTTTACCATCCTGATGCCACAGGTCATCATACACCTCTATCGCCGCTATCAGGGATGGAACCTCATAGAACTTGGACACCGCGAACGGCGCATGGTACCTTATGCCATCTCCATCATCTGCTACTTCACCTGCGTTTACGTCATGGAACGGCTCCACATGCCAAACTTCATGAGCAGTATCATCGTCGCAGCACTGGCATTACAAATCGTTTGCGCCATCATCAACGTCTGGTGGAAAATATCTACCCACACGGCAGCCGTCGGTGGTGTAGGTGGAGCACTCTTCGCCTTCTCATTATACCTTGGCTTTAATCCGGTCTGGTGGATGTGTGTGGTATTCATCATTGGAGGCATCCTCGGCACCTGCCGTATGATTCTCCGCCAACACTCCCTCGCTCAGGTCGTCGTAGGCTTCTGGGTAGGTTTCTTCTGCGCTGCCCTTGCAATACTATTGCTATAAACAGCATGATAACGTAATAACGAAACAACGTGATAACGACATAACGAAACAACGAAATAAAGCAATGAAACCATTAGTAACCATCATCATGGGCAGCACTTCCGACCTTCCCGTCATGGAGAAAGCCTGCCAACTGCTCAATGACATGCAGATTCCCTTTGAAGTCCAAGCCCTCTCAGCACACCGCACACCGCAGGCTGTCGAGGAGTTTGCACGCAACGCTAAAGACCGCGGCATCAAGGTCATTATCGCCGCAGCAGGCATGGCAGCTGCACTGCCAGGCGTCATCGCAGCACAAACCACCCTGCCAGTCATCGGCGTACCCATTAAGGGCATGCTCGACGGTCTCGACGCCTTGCTTTCCATCGTACAGATGCCGCCAGGCATTCCTGTAGCCACCGTCGGCGTCAACGGCGCCATGAATGCAGCCATCCTTGCAGTACAGATGCTGGCCCTCAGCGACGAGGCCATCGCCCAGCGCCTCGCAGACTACAAGGCCGGTCTTAGTGCCAAAATAGAAAAGGCCAACAAAGAACTGTCAAGCCTCGAATACCAATACAAAGTATAGAGTAATCATAAAGTTCAAAATTCAATGTTCAAAGTTCAAAGACGACATACCACCGTTGCCCACGTAGGCAATATCGCCATTGGTGGCGACAACCCCATACGTATCCAGTCGATGGCTACCACGGATACCAACGACACTGAAGCCAGCGTAGCTCAGGCTAAACGCATCATCGATGCTGGCAGTGAACTGGTACGCTTCACCACTCAGGGCACCCGCGAGGCCGAAAACATGAAGAACATCTCCACCCGCCTGAAGGCCGATGGCTACCCCACCCCACTCGTTGCTGACGTGCACTTCACGGCGCATACTGCCGATATCGCTGCGCAGTACTGTGAGAAGGTACGCATTAACCCGGGAAACTACGTCGATCCAGGCCGCACCTTCAAGCATTTGGAATACACTGACGAGGAGTATGCCGCCGAACTAAAGAAGATTGAGGCTAAGCTCATACCTTTTATTAATATCTGCAAGGAACACCATACCGCAGTACGCATCGGCGTGAATCACGGGTCATTGTCAGACCGCATCATGTCGCGCTATGGCGACACTCCGGCAGGTATCGTGGAGAGCTGTATGGAGTTTCTGCGCATCTTCCGCCGCGAAAGTTTCGACGATGTGGTCATTAGCATCAAAGCTTCCAATACCGTGGTCATGGTACAGTCAGTACGCCTGCTCGTCAAGGCTATGGATGCCGAATACATGCACTACCCACTGCACCTTGGCGTCACCGAGGCTGGTGAGGGAGAGGACGGCCGCATCAAGTCGGCAGTAGGCATCGGCACCCTGCTCACGGAGGGTATTGGCGATACCATTCGTGTCAGCCTCAGCGAAGAACCCGAAAACGAGATTCCCGTTGCCCGCAAAATAGTGAGTTTCATAGAAGAGTGTACCCAACTGCGTCAAGAGGCAGAAGCCAAGATCCAAGACGGTAGGATTTCCCTGCATTTTGATGATTGTCAGGACAGTGAAGACCTGATGCTGAAGTGTGCTATGGCAGCCGGAGCCGCCCTCATCGACAAGAAAGCTGACAAATTGAGCATCAGCTGTGGTGAAACTTCCTCTTTCCTTCCTCAGGAAAGACTACGCGAGATAGAAGATGCTATTCTGCAGGCGGCGCGTGTCAAGTTTACCAAGACGGAGTACATCTCCTGCCCAGGCTGCGGCCGCACGCTGTATAACCTGCAGGATACCATCCGTCGTATCAAGGAAGCTACGAAGGACATGGTGGGACTGAAGATTGGCATCATGGGCTGCATCGTGAACGGTCCGGGTGAGATGGCTGACGCCGACTATGGCTATGTAGGTGCTGCCCGTGGTAAGATAAGCCTTTACCGTGGCAAGGTCTGCGTCGAGAAGAACATCCCCGAAGCCGATGCCGTCGAACGTCTCTTAGCGCTTATCAACGAAAATGAGAAATGAAAATTACTCATTTCTCATTACTCATTTGAAAAATCAAAGATTTTTCTTATAGCAGCGATGTTTGCGGTGGATGCGAGACTCGAGATACTGCCATTGTGAGCGTACGCCATCGTTGCTTTCCATTTGCTGCATGGCCTCGGCATACTCGAAACCATAGTGCTGGAACCATTGTATCAGGTCATCGAAAATCAATGAGTTGGCGCCCTTCTGGCGATAGTCAGGCAGCACGCCAATAAGCAGCAGGTCGACAACTTTGGTCTTGTGCCATTTCAGCGTACGCAACAAGTGCCACCAGCCAAAAGGCAGCAATCTGCCGTCTCGTGTCTTCCTTAAGGCCGACGTGAACGAAGGGAAGGTAATGCCAAAGCCTATCAGCTTATGTTCTGGTGTATTCCAGTCCTCGACGGCAGTAACAAGATTCAGGTCGGCAATCTTGATATACTGGTCTACCAGCTGATTGATTTGCCGTTCACTAAGCTGCGAATAGCCATAGAGGTCGTTATACGTGACATTGATGATGTCGAAGATTTCTCGTCCCTTCCCACCATCGAGCAACTCTTTACGTGTAAACTTCTTGACATGCAGATTATACCGACGGCTTACCATCTCGGCTATCTTATGGAACTTATCGGGCACCACCTCAGGCACCTTCACCAAGTATTCCATATAGTCATTGTCTTTTTCAAAACCGCCCAATTGTTCGATATGCTGCGGATAGTAGGGATAGTTGTAGTTGATGTACATCGTAGCGTCCTCGTCGTAGCCCTCTATGAGCATGCCCTCACGGTCCATGTCAGTAAAGCCCATCGGCCCAACAATCTCCGTCATCCCTCGCTCACGGCCCCACTGCTCCACCTTATTTAATAACGCGCGAGAGACATCAAGGTCATCCACGAAGTCGAACCAGCCGAAACGAACTGCCTTACGTCCCCAGCGCTCGTTTGCACGGTGATTAATCATCGCGGCCACACGACCTACAGCCTTGCCGTCACGATAAGCCATGAAGTAGTCAGCCTCACAGCACTCGAAAGCAGCATTCTTATCACTGCGCAGAGTGTTCATCTCATCAGAAAACAGAAACGGCACGGCTTGTTTACAGTCGCGGTACATATCATAACGGAACTGCAAAAACTCCTTAAGTCCTGCCGTTCCTTCTATACGCTTGATGTCAATCATGGTGCAAAAGTACAAAAAAAGTGGCAACCCGCCAAGCGTGTTGCCACTTTTTTTTCATTTGGTTATTCAGTGTGCTGCGATAGCATCGCAGCCTACAATACCTTACTTAATCACGACCTTGAGTGAAACTCGAGCTCGTTCTCGTTCGGAAGTAAGAGCGAGCTCTTACTTCTCTCACTTAATCACGACCTTGCGTCCGTTATGGATGAACAGACCCTTAGTGGGCTTGTCGACGCGGACACCCTGGATGGTGTACCACTCGCCATCAGCCTTGTTAGCCTCAACAGTCTCAATGGCATCGGTATCGCCAGTACGGCTGTCAGCAACAGGCATGCCAAGCTTCGGATCCCAATGATAACCGTCAGCGAAGCCACCGTTCTCAACCCAACGCGGGTCACCAGTCTTATAGAACAACTGCTCAGAGCTGGTGCAGAGCGTATAGTCGTCGTAGTGGAAGTAGTCAGGAGTGTAAACCTGAGTTACCTCGAACTTGAACTTAGGCATGCTGTTCAACTGAGTTTCGCTCTTGTCGTAACCAGACTCGTCAAGAATCTCACCGTCGTTGACATAGGTATTCTGGTAGAACTTCACAGGAGCACCGTCAGCAATACGACCACCTGACAGGCGGCGGATGATATCCTTACCGCAGTTGTACCAGATGTTCTTCTCGATGTCGAACTTCGAGTACTTCTGACCAGAGATACCATTGTAGTTACCCCACTGACCGTCGGCATTCAGCATACCATAGAACGTATTGTTCTTATAGGTCATGGTCTGGAAGTCCTTATCCTTATCATAGCCATAGCGGTCGAGACGTGCTGAGTTGTTGTAACGGATGAAGTACTTGGCAACAGCCTTGTCCTTATTGTCACAAACTGTTGAGTTGATGATCGAGAAGTCCTTCACACCACCCTGTTCGAATGCGATGTGTGATTCGAACTTACATTCCTTAGTACGCAGACGCTCAGGCATACCATCGAGGTCGCCGGGCAGCGGAGTCATACTCAGAACGCAGTCGTCAATCTTCAAGTTCTCCACGCAGTACTTCTGCTTGTTGTCCCAGATGATGCTGTTACGCATGCAAATGACCCAAAGACCTCTCAGGCGGATGAGGTTCAGACGCCAGTAGTCATTAATCTTCTTCACGGCAGGTTCGTCGCTCAGTACGATGAACGGATCAGCGTTGAGACCAGCGAACACGCGAATCTTCGGATTACTCTTGATATAGAGAGGCTTATCGACGTTGATAGACTTCAGAGTCTTCAGATAGAGATACGGATCGTCATCAGCGGGTTCAGGCAGGATGAACATGTTGAAGCCCTTCTTCAGGCCCTCATTGACAATCCAAGAGAGATCGCGCTTTGCATATTCAATCAAACCAAGCGTAACATACATACGAGCTATGAGCCAGCGCGGATCACCAACCTCAGCCTCCTTGGCAGCGCACTCACCGAGTGAGAAGTCAACCTGGTTGTCGAAATTGTTCAGGAAGATAACATCACCCTCGATGCTACCAGTAGCCAGAGGCTCTGACAGACGATAGTCCTTACCAACCCAAACCTCGTCGTCTTCAATCATAGTCCGAGCAACAGGATTAGCAAAAGCATTGAACTGAACCACGGTATTCTGGTCACCGTTCAGGCTTACGCAGAAGTTGGGCGAAGCAGCAACAACGTTGTTCAGCACCTTGATCTGCAGTTCAGCAGTGCTGGCAGCGGGATGTGTAAAGCCCTTCACCTTCGACAAGGTAGAGTTGTTGATGTTCAGCTTCTGAACCTTCACGTCGGCATCAACCGGATTATTGCTGTTCTCTGCATTGTAGATCTGAGCCAGACCTGCGCCGCGGTTAGCCAGCGTCGAGTTGATGATGTTCAGCTCCTGAAGCACACCACCATTGGTAAAGTCGAGGAAGTCTATCTGAGAATCAGCATAGAGGATACAATTGTCGATGGTCAGATAGTCAATAATGTAGCGAGCCCTCTGAGTCGAGAAGAGGCCGTACTTCAGATTACGTACCAGAATGTTCTGGAAGGTAACGTTATTAACAGGAATAAAGCCATTCTCGTCAGCAGGAAGCAGTGAACGATAGTTATCCATCTGAACCATCGGACCATTCAGCATCGAGCAGTCAATATTAGCGGGATCCTCACCGTCGGTCATGATGGTAATACGGGTACCAACTGTCAGCGGCTCAGAAACGATGTAGTGCTCATCGGGTCTCAGCTTGAAGGTAATGCTTGCAGGATTCGGGCTGAATTCCAGCTCACCCTTCAGCAGGAGGCTCAGGTCGATGGGGTTAGCAGGATCACTCTTTGTGACAGGGACAACCTCAATAGGATCAGTAGCCTGACCGCCGCCGATGGGCTGCAGGTTGTTGCCAAACCAGCGTGGGTCACCGGTACGGGAATGCAGCAGCTCACTGGTCTCACCCAGCGTGAAGTCGCCATTAGCGGCATCAGCAAACTCAGGATCGCCATAGACACAATCCTTTACGATGTCCTCGCCGTTCTTCTGACCGGCCTTGCTGATTTCAGCATCGTTGGTGCAAGCACCACCCCACTCGAAGTAGTTACCTGTGACATCCCACTGCGGAGTAGGACTGGGCTGACCCTTGTTGAAGCCAACCACCGTCTGACCGTTCTTACCACAGTCAACGAAGATGTTGTCCTTCAGGGTGTAGACATTCTGTGCAGTACCGTTCTGCTTCAGGTCGCAGACGTTCTTGCCATTGGCAATATTGATAATGTCAGAGTTACGGATATCGAATACCTGCTCCAGGTTGCCGTTGACATTCTTGGGACGGCTGCCATACTGTGCAAAGAAGCCAGTATTCTTACCAGAAGCCCAGATTGTAGAGTTCTTTACCTTAACCTCACCGATATAACCCTTGCCGTTGAAGTCGATGAAGTTCTTGCTTGAAGCAGGCATCTCGATGACACAGTCGTCAACGATCAGCTGCTCCAACAGTGTCTTCTGGTTGTCCTTGATAAAGGCATCGGTCAGACCAGAGATGGTCAAGCCCTTCACGCTAACCGTGCTGATCAGCTGATGGTCGCTGTTTGTACCATCGGCCTTCGGAGCCAGGTTGTTGGTGCCATCAAGTACGATGAACGGACCAGTCAGACCGCTGGCATCGACGTTGACATCGTTACCACTGATGGTCAGGTCACCGCAGGCCATGATAGGACTGGTAACGGTATAGTCACCATCTGCCATATTGATTGTAACATTACCAGGCTTGGTGAAGGTTGTCCTCATCTCGTCAGCCTTGTCGTTCAGAGCCTGTGCAATGTCAGCACCGGGTTCAAGGGTAAGTGTTACATCCTGGGGCTGGTAGATGTCATACCAGAAGATGTCAGACTTCTTCTCTTCACCACCACCACGGTAGATGCTCTGGATACCAATCTGATCCCATCCGGTGAAGTCCATGTTCAGGTAGAGACGGTAGTTGTAGACATCCCAGTCATCGGTGAAGGGATACGGAATCTCCGTCATATCAGCAGTCAGTTCTGTATAGAGGTCAGTGGTCAGCGTCAGCGGAGTCACCGTGTTGCCCACCTTATAATAATACTGATAAGACAACTTGCTCGACTGGATAGCATTTCCTTCTGCATCCTCTACAGGAATATCGACAGTAACATTGGGATAACTACCGGTAAAGTTTGAACCTGTAATCGTGGGCTGTGCCGGTGTAGCAGCAACATCAGGAATCTCTGACAGAGAAGCATCCATCAGAATCAGATTCGGATCGAGCAACAGCCAGTATGCATTGATAAGCATGAAGTTGGGTGACTCCATAGTCATGGTCTTTGCCCCAGCGTCGTACGTCATCACAACATCCTCATTGCCATCACCATAGCCAACAAAGAAGTAATCGAAGTCCCAGAACAAGAATGTGTACGTTCCGAAGTGCTGTCCTGTTGGGAATGTCACGGTATTACCAGACATAGTACCCTTAATCCATGTCTCGGGCAGATCCTCGCAGAGACCCTGTACCCAAACGTCACTTCCATCGAAGCCAACCTGTACGTGGAGGTTGTAATCTACTATCGCCGTCTCGCCAGTCTCCTCGTCACTTGTCAGACACTGTGACTTGAATAGCCACTCTGTGGTTTCAAGACCTGAAGGAGCCACCAAAGGATCAGGAGCAGATCCCCTCACGATAAGAATATCGTAGTACAGGCCATAAGCAGAAATCTCGTCAGCAGCACCATTCTCAAAGATATAAATATCCTCAGGCCATGTGATAGTGCCTGCCACTGCATCGTAAGCTACTGTTACACTCTCCAGATAGTTGAAATCCTCATCACCAACAGCGAACCACAAGTCATACGTATCGTCATAAGCGCCATAGTACTGACCAGAAGCAAATGTAATGCTATTGCCATCGGCGCTCAGAGTACCCTTAATCCATGCCTCGGGCATGTAGTTGCCAATACCCTGTACATAGACGTCATTTCCGTCAAAGCCAATCTGGAGAGGCTTCTCTGTAGGAGTATCATCCTCACCATCGTAGAAGTAGCCAGCGAAAGTCCAAGTCTGAGTGACCAGTCCAGAAGGAGGAGTTACTGTGCCATTATCGGGTTCTGTGAGACTGAATACAGGAGTTATCCAGTAAGAATAGAGACTATTAACAGTAGGAGACTCGCTCTCGCCAATATATCCATCACAAGTAATTGTACCTGCCTCGGTATCAACAGTAAAGGTATAGTTCTCAAGCCATGTGCCATTGCTGGTCATGCCATTCAAGTACTCACCATCACCGACATACTGTCCGCTGGGAACAGTAATCACGTTACCAGAAAGGGTTCCCTTTACCCAGTAATCCGACTGCCAATAAGCCAGACCCTGAATATAAACATCACTACCGACGAAAGCGACGTTGATGTTCTTTACCTTTGACGTGTAGTCAGCCCATCCGCTACTTGTGTTGACTGCCAATGTACCATCAATCGTATAATAAGGAGTAACGGTTGCGCCAGTGGGCAACTCAACCAATTCAGGCATAACCTCCAGAGTGGGATCGTAAGGATCAAGCAGTTCAGAGGTTTCCAGCGTGATGTCGTCAACATTCAGACGGAACATATCTGTACAGCCAAAGTGACGGATGGCCACATAACCCTCAGCACCAGCATAGGCACTCAGATCGTATGTGTACTCATACCAATTACCTTGAACACGCTGCGGGCTTCTGAATGCACCAGCCGGAGCATTGAAGTTAGCAGAAGGTGCCAATGAAGGAGCGGCTGTCATTGTCCACTCCTGAATGGTGGTAAAGTCGTCAGGATCAGTACCACTGGCAGTAGAAACTGCTACACCAAAGTGCTCAGCTGGATAACTGGCGTCCTGACCGCAAGCCCAGAACGTAATCTTACCATCCAGCTTCATCTTCGGTGATACCAAATAGTTATCGGGGCTCAATGCACCTACACTGCTTTGATAACTTTCAGAAGTCATACAACCAGCCTCGCCGCCATGACCAGGATTTTGCTCGGTTATCAGAATAGTCCAAGAATACCCATCACCATCCGCATCAATCTCAGTCCAGCCATTCATTGACGAAATGAAATGATACTCATAAGACTGAATCCCAGCTTTGCGGGGAGCCTTAGCCTTACCAGGAACCTGCAGGAAAGAAGCCTTGGTCTTTGCCATAGTAGCGTCTAACTTCTTTATCGGAAGATTAACGTTACGCTTCTGCTTCTTCATAAGCTTCGAAGTCGCAGGCTTGTTGTACTTGAATTGCGCAATAGCTTCCTTATTCAGCTGCTGTCCTTCACGTTTAGCCTGAAGGAGTTGCTGCTTCAAAGTCAACAGTTTTTTCTGACCAGACTGAGCGGTCTGCTCAGTAGGCTGCGCAAATGCAACGACTGACATCATCAAAAATGCCAGTGTCAAGAGAATAAGATTTTTCTTTCTCATGTCGCAAAATTGTTTTAGTTTGACTTATTGTTAATTATTAATTATTTGATTACGTACACGCCGTACAGAGCCACACAAGGTGACACATGTACACATTTCGCTTGCAAAGATAGATATTTTATCCGAAACTACCAAATTTTTCTGACTTTTTGTTAAAAAAAGCCGCTAATGAAAGGTCAAGGTAAGGGATTAAGGATATTTTAAGGTTATTTGTGTTATATATATAATAAGGTGGCGACCTGTACGGCCACCACCTTATCCAATAAAATCCGGAAAATATGAAAGAATACGTTTCTATAGAAACTCACTCATCCTCTCATTCTTGATTTACTTGACTACAACGGTACGTCCATTGCGGATGTAGAGACCCTTCGTTGTCGGACGGTCGATGCGGACACCCTGGATGGTGTACCACTCGCCATCAGCATACTTGCCAAGGTACAAACCAGCAATGCCAGTAGCAGTCTTGTAGGCTTCCTCGGCATCCTTCAGAGCCTGAAGAGCATTGTTGATCTCATCCTGAGTCGTAGCATTCTGCAGAGCGTCTTGGGCAGCAGCAATGGCATCGGCCAGAGCCTTACCAGGTGTACCATCCTCCGTAGAAGCATCGCCTAGCAGTTCAGTAGCCGTAGCAATCTCAGTCTCCAAAGCACTCTTGTCGAGAGGAAGCGTTGCGTAGATGTAGCCTTCGTGCCAGTCTTCACCACCATCCTTGTTCGGACGGAAGTAAACGTCGTAGTTGCCAGCATTCTGGATGGTATAGTTGTTATCCATTCCAGTCGGGTACCAAATCGGGTCTTTACCTTCTTCAACCTTGATGACCTTGAACTGTGCAGAAGCTTCAAAGGCGACATTCTTGATCATGTACTCAACCACACCTTGAGCACCTTCATTGCGGGCCAGCTTGTAGTTAGCCAGGTCAGCAGCCACAGTAGACCAGCCGGTCATTGTACCAGTCAGGTAGTAGTCAGCCTCTGGTGTGGTGGCTGCCTTGTAGGCTTCTTCGGCATCCTTCAGGGTTTGGACAGCAGCGTCAATCTCATCCTGAGTCGTTGCAGTCTGCAGAGCCTGCTGAGCAGCAGCAATGGCATCGGCCAAAGTCTTGCCCGGAGTACCATCCTCCGTAGAAGCGTCGCCTAACAATGCGGTAGCCGTAGCAATCTCAGCCTCCAAAGCACTCTTGTCGAGTGTAGAGGTTGAAGAAGCTGTTGCATAGATGTAGCCTTCATGCCAGTCTTGACCACCATCAGCATTCGGACGGAAATAAACATCGTAGTCGCCAGCAGTCTGGATGACATAGTCATTATCCGATCCACCAGGATACCAAGTCGTTTCTTCACCTTCTTTAATTTTGATGACCTTGAATTTAGCATCTGCCTCGAAAGCGACATTCTTAATCACGTACTCTACACCTTCAGCACCTTCTTTGAGAGCCAGTTTGTAGTTAGCCAGGTCAGCAGCCGCCTGAGACCAGTTGGTCATAGTACCAGTCAGGTAGTAGTCAGCCTCTTCTACAGGAGCATCACCTGTTCTGGTGACGGTGAGTTTCAGATCCTTGCTGACGCTGAAGAGATACTTACCTGGAGTGGTCAGCTGTATGTTACCATCATTCACCTTGACAAGTTGAACTGCCTCGCCGAGGGTAGGAGTAACATTACCTTCCCCGATGGCATAGCGGTGTACACCATTGAACTGAGACCAACTCTCATCACCATTGGCAGTAAACGCAGCATCACCGAAGGTAATGTACGATTCGCCAGTAAGCGTTGCCTCATATTCGAAAGCGTTCGTTTCTGAATTCAGCGTCATCGCCGTCGTACCAGACCAACCATTATCAGTACCAGTACCCATGATGTAAAACTCCGTCGGTTCTGTCTGAGGCTCAACATAAGGAACAACCCAGCGTGGGTCACCCGACTGATATTCAGCTGCTTTAGAAGAAGCAGCAATCGTCAGGTCAATACCACCATTCTCGGCTGTCAGGTCAAGTGCTGCGGTAGGAGCCGTAAATGCAGGTTCAATGCTCTCTGACATCGTGGCCTCTTCAGTACCACCCCAAGAGACATTTTTCTCAATGGTCTTTGTACAATTACCCTGGAAGAACTTAGAAAGATTCTTCAAGTCAACATAGATATTCTGAGTACCAGTCATCTCTGTCTTCGCATTATTCGGAGTATTGTTACCGAAATTCTGCTCTTTGAACGTATTTATAATGGTATTCTTAGTCAACTTGAAATCAAATGTTGAAGTACCATTGTTCGTTCCAAATGCCTTAGCTGCATTAGATGCATTTGCAAAACGGACGAAGTAAGCATTACTTGTCTCGTTGATGTTATAGATGGTGTTCTCAGAGATTGTTATGTTCTTGATGGCGCTCTTATTATTTGCCGCCTTATCAAATGCGATGAAGTTCTTTCCTGTGACGTCAAGCTGGATAATGCTCTTCGTCATGGTGAAGTTCTCCAAAGCCCAGTCAGCTCCATTGCTGGTGATGAGGCTACTCTTCAGGTTCTTAACCATCACATTCTCTATAGTAACAGAATTCAGAAGGTTAAAGTCTGTTGAAGCTGCATCGTTATAAACATCTTGATTCTTCTTTGTGCCCTCAGCAGGAGCTGCCGTCAGAGCAATCAAAGGAACAGTCAGCTCGGTAGCATCAATCTTAACGTCCTTCAAGGTGATGTTGTCGTTCAGGACAAAGTTCGTTTCAGCGCCCAGGGTCAAAATCTTGTTCGCACCGTCAATAACCAGCTCTTTGTTCAGAGGAACATTGATAGTGGCATCAAGAATCTCGTCCTTAGTCATGGTGACTGTTGCAGTTCCGCCATCTTCAACAGCAGCAATCGCAGCGGCTACTTGCTCAGAGAATTTCGTACCAGGCTCAACACCATTGGAAGCAACATAGATACACTTGTGGAACCAGTCGTCACCACCACTATAGTCTGGGCGGAAATAGACGGTATAGTTGCCGGCATCGTTGATGGTGCAGTTGTTATTTTCGCCTTCTGGATACCAGACTTCCTTCTGGCCCTTTACAATCTTGAACTCTGCACCAGCGGCAAAGTCGAGAGTTATCATATACTCGCCAGTACTTTCCTTGTTGGCCGTCAACTTGTAATTGTCAGAGGGAGTCCACTCGTTCATCGAGCCAACCAGGAAATAGTCCGTCTCAACAACGGAAGCTTCCTGAACAGTCACCTTAAACGTGGCATCTGCCGGTGTCAGGTTGTTTCGTTCTGCATCCGTTATTTTCTGGCTGAATATCTTTCCTTGAGACTCACCAGCTGTGGCATTTTCACTTGCCTCTAACTTCAGCTTGAGCAGCCAGGCGTCATTACCTGCTAACGGCTTGTTTTGGCTTGAATAAATAAGAACGTGATAGGCATTGCCTTCTCCTTCACTAATGGAAAAGGAATGAGTCTGGCCAAAACGGTCACTTTTCTCGGCGAGAAAATCACCGTTGCCGTCTTTGGCAATAGTCACACCGCTGGGCAGCGATATCCAGAAGTCAGTCATGATATACTGGCTTGCCGGATCGTCCAGCTCCACGGCCAGGTCATAAGTTCCTCCTTGATCGATGGTGAAGTCCGAGACCTTGAGTCCCTCACCATAGGCACTGCCCACAAAAGTGAGCAATGCCAATAGGAGATAATTTCTTAATTGTTTCATTTGACAACTATTTTTTGTTCATTAATAATATACATACCCTTAGAAAGTCCCTTGGTAGAGGTCACACCACGCTTGACAAGACGGCCGTCGGCAGTATAGACGTCAAACGGCTGACCGTTGGTAATGATGGTGCTGATGCCGGTCGTCGAACCCGACGTAACATCGGTTCCGCGATAGCCTTGCTTGTCGGCACTAATCAGCAGAGCATCGTTAACCTTCATCTCACCATTTCCTGTGTAGTGGAATGTCAGAGTGTTGGCATTCGAGTCGAATGCGGCATTCTCATCAGAATAACAGAGAACCATGTACTTGTTGCCATCCAACTGTCGATAAGCCACCGTATGGCGGTTGTCGGTAGAAACGCCAGTCAGTGTCATTCCGTCTGACAATTCCACCATCATCTGTGTCAGGATGAACTGTTCGTAAGCATCAATGCCTAATGTCTTGACGCCAGCATTGTTCTCAGTCAATGTCAGAGGCTTCTCTGCCAAGGCCGACATAGCGGGAGAGTGACTCGGTGCAGGCTGTGCCATGATGAGATCTACTAATGCCACGAGGTCGAAGCCGTCGATGACATTGTCCGGAGCGGAAGCAGGATACAGGTCTGCTTCAAGCTGATAGCCCTGTTCCATGATGAGTTGCACCATCGCAACGATGTCAAAGCCATCAATCACTCCATCTCCATTGAGGTCTCCAGCTAAAGTCGCAGGAGCAGCATCCTCAAGAACGACGTTGATGAATCCGATGTTTTTTCCTCTTGCTAAACCGGTGAAGGTAATCTCTGACGCCTTGCCAGTCCACGTCATGATGCTGTATATGGGATTTTCATCAGCATTCAGTTTGACCATAGTCTGGGTAATTTCACCCGGCGTAGACGTCAAGAACACCTCAGCAGTTTCAATTGCTTTGAATTCAACCTTCACAATGTTCTTGCCTTCGGGGGCAGTCAGCTTGAATGAGCCCTTGCCGACATTGAGGCTATTACTCTTAATCTTAACAGCACTGATACCAGTCAGCGTAACGCCATCCATAGTAATGGGATTCTCCTCGGTAAGTGAAGTTTCTGCAGTCCACTGGCCGTTGTTGTTCTCGAAGTCGAAGGTCGGAGCGAATACATACTCGTAAGCCTTGCCGTCCTCGAAGACGAGATCCTCGGTCTGGTTACCCTCTCCAGTGTCTCCATTGCTGAAGATAATCATGGCGGGAGCTTCCTCACCCTTGAGGGTCACGGTGTAAACATCATCAGCACCAGCTCTCAACTCAGTGCCAGGCCATGCGCCTAAGTACTCAGTCGTGGTTCCCTGGTCACCTTCGTCAGTCGTTGTCCATGCATAAGCATATACTTTCGACCAAGGAGCGTTGGTGGTGAACGTTGCGGTGAAGGTCTTAATGCTGGCCTTCTCAACGTCAAGCGTCAAAGTGTTGTTCTCAGTGTCAGCCGTGAAGGTCAGGTTATAGTCGCCAGCTGGATATTCCTCAGTACCGAACACGAAGTTCTGATTACCCTCAGCAGGCAGTTCATAGTCGCCCCACTTGCCGTTAGCAGTAGCCTTGTATTCATACGTCTTAGCCTCAGCAGTAAACGGTACGGTCAGCGTCCAGACAGCGGGATTCTCAGCATCCTGAGTCATCTCCTTAGCCATGCTGAAGTCCCACTCGCCAGTCTCCTCATTCTTAGTAGGCCATCCACCGGTGAGTTCACCCACGATAGCCATGGTCTCGATTTCAACAGGCTTCTGATACCATACGCCGAAGTTGTCGAAATGATAGTCGGTAGCGCTCAATTCCTCCTGGAGATTGAAGGCAATGGTCAGCAGACCAGGACCGACGGTGGTAACGTCATTTTCCGTTTTATCACCAGCCATAGCACCACTGACCTCAATATCGTTAGAGAAGTGTTGCCACTCGGTAGTGAAGTTTACGTCACCGATAGCAGCCCAGTGAAGGTAATTACCCGGCGCATTGTGAGCCTGCGTGGTAGCCTTAGCTGGCTGGCTGGCCTTGTAGTCGAATTCGACATGCAGTTTCGAGCCAGCGGGCAGAGCTTCCTTGAGCTGAATCCAGAACTGAGAGTCCCAAGCAACAGGTTCTTCCTTCGTATCATCGGCTGTCTTCACCAAGATACCGCGGCTGCCATCCGTACCAGCACCTGCAACGATAGCAGCAGGAACGATGTCTGAAGAAGGATACTCCTTCATAAGATAGCTGCTGGCATCGTCTTCGGCGAGGTTACCATTGGTGGTAGCTAACGTCCAGCCCTCAGGAGCCAATATGATAGGAGCTTCTTCTCCAGTAGGCTTCTTATATTCGTAGGCAGCGCCGTTCACGAATTCGAGGTCACTAGTCTGGTTACCCTCGCCGCTGTTACCATTGTTGAAGATAATCATCTCAGGAGCGTCAGTAGATACGATGCTCACAGTGTAGACGCTAGTTTCGGCATTCTTCTCCAGCTTAGTGCCAGGCCAGTCGCCGAGGAACTTCGTCACGTTGGGTTCCGTACCGCTCCAAGCGTAGGCATAGACCTCTTCCCATTCAGCATCGGTGGTGAATGTTGCGGTGTAAGTGGTCACATCCAGCTTCTCCACATCGAGGTTAATCGAGTGCTTCCTGGTATCAACCGTAAATGTCAACTTGTACTTTCCAGCACCTAAGTTTGGAGTATCGAAGTTGTAATCAGCATTGCCTTCTGCAGGCAGTTCATAGTCGCCCCACTTGCCGTTGGCAGTAGCCTTATACTCGTAAGTCTTGGCTTCAGCCGTGAATTCATCCTTTACGAACGTCCAGACAGCTGGGTTCTCAGCATCCTGAGTCATCTGCCAACCGTTTGCGGGATCCCAGTTAGGATCAGCGTCTCCCTCAGCAGCTTCAAGCCCAAGGAAGTCACCCACGATTGCCATGCTGTTGTATTCAGGCTTAGTGTACGGAACCGGATTCTGGGCAGGATTCAAGGTCAGTGTAGAAAGGGCCTCAGTAGGAACCTCGAACTTCACGTTATCGAAGACGAACTGTGTAGCCACTTTATTGGCACCCAAGTTGAAGGCGATGGTCTGGAAAATCTTCAAGAAACCGTCACCCTGACTTCCGTCACACTCTGCAGGAATAGTGCCTTCTGCACTGTAGGTCTGCCATTCGGTGGTAAAGCTACCAGTGCCAATACATATATAATGGATGTACTGGCCAGGCTCAGCGTGACACTGCGTGTCGAAGTCACCAGCCTTATCGGCCTTGTAATCGAACGACACACGATACGGTGTACCGGCAGGAATCTGATAAGGCAGACGGATAAAGAACTGGCTATCCCAATTTTCTTTGGGATCGTAATACGACTCCACCTTCACAGCCTTGGAGTCATCCTTGCCAATACCCTCTGTGAAGTTGGCGAGGAACGGGCCACCGATGCCCTGCTCAGTCACATAGAAGCACTCAGCGCTCTCGCCCTCCATATTGCCATTAACGATAATATCTGTCCAGTCGTCAATGACAGCGGGCTTCTGATACCATACGCCGAAGTTGTCGAAGCAATATTCATTTGCAGTCTTGTCTACTGCCAAATTGAAAGCTATGCTTCGCAGTCCCTCCTTATTGCCAGGCTGACCTTCTACCTCACCATGAGCCATAAAGGCGCTGATTTCGATATCTTTCGAGAAGGTCTGCCACTCTTCAGTGAAATCAACGTTGCCCAAGCAGCTCCAATAGTTGTAGTCGCCAGGAGTACCATGTGACTGTGTTCCAGCAGTAGCGGCGTGCTTTGCCTTGTAGTCGAACTGGACATGTAGAATATTGCCTTCTTGCAATGACTCAGACAAGACAATAAAGAACTGGGTGGCCCAATCATTTCCTGAAGGATTATCAGCCGTCTTCACCACGATACCGCGGCTATTATTCTTACCTGCACCTGGGGTAATCTCTACAGGATCCGTTCCCTGGGCATAATAGCTGCTAACATCATCACCAGCAAGATTACCGTTGGTAATAAGTTTCGTCCAACCCTCTGGGGCTTGCAATTCAGGATCGTCGTCACCTCCGACTGCATTGGAAGCAACATAGATGCAGCCCTGGAACCAGTCGTTACCACCATCAGCATCCGGACGGAAGTAAATGGTATAAGTGCCATCGGCAGTAATCTCGCCGTTCTCACCATAGTTGTTACCTGTTCCATCAGGATACCAGGTTGCGGTATTTCCTACAAGCTTGATAATCTTGAACTGATCGGTAGTAGTCAGAGCAACGTCTGCAAGCATATACTCCACACCTTCTGCACCCTGGTTAAGGGTCAGCTTGTAAGCATCGTCTATGTTCACACTGGCTGGGAGACCAAACCAATTGTTCATGGTGCCAACCAGGTAGTATTCAGGTTCACCAATAATAGGAGAGTCTAACGTCACATTGGCGGTCACATCACCCACAGTCAGCTCAGTACCTTGGGTAGTGGTAGTGAGGCGGGAGTTAGTGAGTTTGATGGTGCCCTCAGTGAAATTCTCGTCGGCCTTCACCGACAGGTTGATGACTTCACCGGTAGCAAGTGCGTTGCCTGCCAATGAGAGCAGCGACACACGTGTAGCACCAGACCCTAAAACGTTAGAACTTAATGAGGGTTCGTCAGCCACCTTGCTCAAACCCTCTAATGAGAGGCCTTCGCTGAGGACAATGTCCGTCTGGATGCCATATATCGGAGCATCCGATGTCAGCGTGATGGCAACAGTCTTGGTTTCTCCAGCCTGGATGCTGAAGTCAGCAAGTCCGAGCGACTGCGCCGCAGCGTCCGAAATGCCGGCTACCATCATCAAAAGGAGCATAGAGAACCATTTGAATAGTTTTTTGTTATTCATACCTTATTATATTTTAAGTTAGTAATAGTTTCACTCAAGTTTCTTTGTCAATCAAGAATTAGAGAATGAGAGAATTATCTACCCTCAAAAGCATTTCTTACAAATAGATTCTCAAATTCTCTAATTCTTGATTTCTTTCAGTTTACTTCACGAAGACCTTCTTCACCTCACCGTTAGCATTGCGGATAATGTTCATACCCTTATGCATGGTGTTGGTGCGGACGCCGTTCACGTTGTAAATATCACTGTCGGCACTGACGCCATAGACACCGTTGATGCCAGTAGCACCACCGAATCCGAGAGCATAGGCATTAGCCTCACCATCGGCAAACTCGATGTTGCTCACGCTGACGGTGCTGTTGCCCATGATGTCAAGCGTCAGCAGAGCGCCGTTGCTACCACTGATGGTGTTACCCTGCAACGAGAGTACGATGATGCGCCAGGTGTTCTCACCAATGCGGTTGTAAACCAAATTCAGGTTGCTGGCACGCTCTGTGAGCTGGGCGCCGTTGAACTGTGCACCCTCGGCGAGCGTCACATCCATCTGGAAGCCTGCGAAGGCAGTGCTGTTGGTCAGGCTCAGCGTCTGTCCGTTCAAAGTCAGGAAGTTGTTGCCCTCATCGAACAAGCGAGCGCCAGCAGCGGGATCTCCATTAGGAATCTCCAATGCAATGTTCACGATACCAATTGCATCGGCCACGGTAATGGCTTCTTCGGCACCAGCATCAGCCTTGACAACATTGGCAGCATTGAACTGTGCTGTTGTCGGCACGCTCTTACCCAGAGCGAAGTCGACTGCCATCACAGCGTCGGTGGTAGTCACCTCCGAGTCGCCATTGACGTCGCCAAGAGCAAGCTCAGGCTCAATCTCGCCAGTCTTCTCGCCAGTAACGGTGATGTCCTTAGTTGCGGCATTGAAGGCAATGGAGATGGTGTAGACACCCTCAGCTCCAAGATACTCAGGTGTAATCACCCAGTTGGTTGTTCCATCACCTTCGGGATACCATGCCTCATCATCCTTGCCAGCATTCTTCACAATCTTGAATGCAGGCTGTGCCTTGTCAGAGACGCTGATGTTCTCAGCCTTCCACTCATACTGACCAGTTTCGGCGTTCAGGGTCATCTCGTTCTTCGTCTTATCCCAGTCATAGCCAGTGAGGTCTTCAGTACCGGCAACGGTATATGTATCACTCTTTTCATAGGTATAGTCGAAGCCGTAGAATCCGAGCTTAGAGCCAGCACAGTAGACCTTGTAGCTCTTGCCTGCCTTTACTTCAAACTCGAAGGTGCCATAATACTTCTCAGCTACCGTCATTTCGTTGTAGCCTTCAAGAGCAGTACCTTCCTCTTCGATGTAGAATTTTTTGTCAGCATTCAGCACGACTGCAACGCTAACGGTTCCATCATATTTGGGAACGATAGTATAGAACGTGCCACCTGCTTTGTCACCGTTAGTTCCATTACCTTCTGTAAATGCAGTATAGCCAGGAACATGGCTATCTGCCTTGGCAGCCTTGAAGTCGGCACCATTTTCTTCACCGTAAGTAATGGTTGCTACAACCTCTCCACCATCTTTCACATCGACAGTCTCTCCAGATTTGAACGTGTTGCCTACCTCCAAAGTATAAAGAGGTGTAGGAGCTGGCTCGGGAACATCGCCAGTTCTCTCACCGACTACACTGATTTCCTTGGTTTCAGCATTGAAAGTTATGGTAATAGTATAGACGCCCTCGTCACCAAGATACTCAGGTGTGATTACCCAGTTGTTAGCACCAGTAGCATCGCTTACGGGATACCAGGCAACAGTCTCAACATTCTCTGGGTCAGCATTATTGTTCACTGCAATCTTGAACTCGGGCTGTGACGTAGCAGAGACTGTGATGCCCTGGGCACTCCACTCGTAAAGACCAGACTCGGCGTTCTTCGTCATCTCGTTGGCAGTGGCAAGCCATTCAGCACCGCATAGGTCGGCAGTACCAACTACATGATAAGTGAATAATGACTCACTCTGACGCGGATCCTTACCATCGATGGTCAGCGTCCAACCGCTGGCAGCATTGGAATTGGGGTTCCATGTAGCGGTGGCGGTGTAGGTCGCAAAGTTGGCATTATGATGGAACAGATTCAAATCCTTATCAACCGTTTCAGGATCCTTATACACATAATCACCATTCAACACCAAGTCACTGCCAGTGCCAATCCATATCGGTTCGCCCTCACTCGGAGTGACAACCAGCTTGAAGGCGTAGTCACTGCCGGTAAGCTCTGTAAGGTCAAGAACAGCAGTGTAAACGCCATCCTCACCTAATACTAATTCTACATTCTTAGAGAAGGAATCCCAGTCACCAACCTTACCACCGCGGATTTCAACCTTGGAAATCGTGGCAGGAGCGACCTCAACCTTGTTGGTGTACTGCTTGCCGTTCTCAAACTCAAGGTCTGCGGTCTTTTCTCCCTCAACACCGCTGTGGAAGAGGATGTTGGCAGGAGCCTCGGTAGCATTGATAGTAACATCAAAGAGGCCGGTCTCAGAATTAAATGTCAGCTGTGTGCCAGGCCATTTACCAAGATACTCCTTCGTCGTAGCAGCATCACCTTCACCAGTAGTCGTCCATGCGTAAGCATAAACGGCATTCCAGCTAGCCTCGTTTTTAAACGTAGCAGTATAGGTATTCAGTACGGGAGCAATAGCATCGCCAACCTCAACGGTTATCTTTTCGAAGAATGTCTTGCCACCAGCAATTGTCAGGACAACCTTTGCGGCAGAACCTGCCCATTCTTTATCTGTCAGAGTCTCTACGTCTGTAGAGTTTTCTGTACCCCAGTTTGATGCATCGAAGGTAATCTTCTTAATAACCTTTCCCTCCTCAATAGGTTCAAAGGTTAACGAAGCACCATTATAAACTCGTAACTGCAGTGCTCCGACATTATTCCAAAAACGGCAATTATTTGTAGCTTCATTATTCTTAATCAGCATCTTGACGCCTTGGTCGGCATCAACAATTGTATAGTTGTCCAGATTTCCATAATTACCCACATACTCAGACGGAACTGAAGCTATATCCACAGTTGTAAAGTCCAAAGTGGTTACATCCTTGGGAGTTGAATAGCTATAAGCTTTTCCATTCTCAAAGGCAAGGTCGGCAGTCTGCTGCTTAGCATCACCATCCAAACCGTTGTTGAAGATGATACCAGTAGGAGCGGTTACAGCCTGGAAGGCATAAGTGTAAACACCCTCACTATTCTTGGTAGCGGTAATCTCTACACCAGGCCATTGAACCAAAGGAGTATTGTCCTCGTTCCACGCATAAGCATATACTTTTTCCCAACCAGCATCGGTTGTGAATGTTACAGAGAAGTCCTTCAACTCAGGCTCAGGAACGACTTTTCCTTGAGAGTTATAAGTAGCACCATCCTCAAAGGCAAGGTCTGCGGTCTGCTGCTTAGCATCACCATCCAAACCATTGCTGAAGATGATATAAGCAGGATTACCAGTCGTGCTCCATGTGTAGACACCCTCAATAGGAGTAATCTCTACACCTGGCCATTGGCCACCAGTAAAGTTCTCTGAATCATTCCAAGCCCAAACATAGACTTTCTCCCAGTTAGCATCATTAATAAAGGTAACGGTCTTGTCTGTCAGGACGTCGCCACTAGCAGCTTCGTAGTCAACAACGATAGACAATACATTAGTGGCCTTGCCACCGTTATTTGTGAAAACAACGCTAGCGACTTCTGTACCCGCTGCAGGTGTCCATGTCAAAGTCTTGTTACCGTTAGAGTGCTCGACAGTACCTACATCGGCAATAGTCTTTTCCAGTACAGAGTTGCCATTAATGACAATTTGGTTTATTTTATTACCTTCGGGAACAGCAATACCCATACCTCCAGTATTATAGTACCTTAATTGATATTCCCCACTAGCGTTCCAAAAACGAGTATTAGTAGTACCATGTTTGGGGGTAATAGTAATCCCCTGGTAAGTCACAGGCCCCGTAAGGTCAACAGATTTGCCTGATTCTGGGAGCTCATAGCCCATAGCCGTAATCACGTCTCCTTTGGTAAAGTCAAGCGTGACTGCTGTTGCCGCTCTCCTAAGTCCTGCGAACGCCGCGACAGCCACAAGAGCCACCATGAATAAAGTTAGTTTCTTTTTCATAAGCGTTTTGTTTTTAGTTAGTAATATTGTTAGTTATAGGATTTTGTTATTTAAATATCGATTATTATGGTTGCTTGGGCCTTTGGCTTTCACCTCTTTTATATAATAAGCGGCCGTCACGCAACACATTGGCCTTGAACTTGGGGTTCTGCACGTTTGCAAAAATATGGGTGTCGAAGAAATAAGGGATGTGTGAATCGTACAGCTTGTCATTCAGCATACGGAGCGAACGCTTGGTCAGGTTTCTGCCGATGAGCGAGAGGTCAATATCAGAGGCATGGTCGTAGTTGCCTCTGGCGCGGGAGCCGTAAATAAGGACTTCCTCCACCTCTGGTACAGAGTCCAGAATCTGTATCAGCTCTTCGTAAGAACGCTCGCTCAATCCGTACATACACTCGATAATTATTTAGTAACCTTATTAGTTATAAGATAATGTTATTGGAATTATAATTCTATTACCGTCACGGTTTTATCTGTTTAAAAAAGATCGACCCTGCAAAGGTAGGTATTCTCTATGAGAAATGCAATTAAAAAAAGTTTAATTCTTTATAATTTTTTACAAAGAACTAATGATTTTAAGTCAAAAATTTCATGTTAATTGCAGAAATGAAAAATGAAAGAGTTTTTTGTCAAATTGCCTACACTAATGGCTAACTTGCTGGTTTTCGGTATGTATTTAAGTGTAGGCAAATTATATTAGTGTAGGCAAAATCTGAGAAATTGCGAAAATCAAGGGTAATATTTTGCAGAATACGCTATTGTAAACCTAAGAAAAGGGTTGATGAATTCTAAGAATCGTTGCCGCAAACCTAAGAAAAGGTTGATGAGTTCCAAGAATCGATACAGGAATCATCAAGAAAAGAGATTGTCCCACCCCCTGGGACAATTACTTTTCCTATGGATTTCCAGTTGTCCCACCCTCTGGGACTATTGGAAATCTTAAGGAAAAACGACGGAAATCATTAAGAAAAGTTGTTGCTCCACCCCCTGGAGCGAACAGAAAAGTAATGGATAAGCAGCGCTTAAGTACCCGTTTTCTGATGGCAAGAAACCTTTTCTGACGATGAAAAGCTTAGTTTCCGATAGCAAAAATGCACTTAGTGTAGGCAGTTGCCTACACTAAATAAATTGCATACACCTCTGAAAGTCCTTTCTACAAAGGCATTTCACGTCAGTGTATGCAGTTTGGCAAAAATTAGCATTCGCGCACGTGCGTAAGAGATCTGTCTCTATCAGTTCGCCATGATGCGGAGGGTCTGCTGGCGACCTTGGCGGTCGGTGACTCGCATGAGATAAACTTGATGACGGTTGAGGGCTGGCATCTGGCAACCATTAGAGGATGCTTGGCCACCTTTCATCGAGACCTGGCGGCCGTCGAGGGTGAAGAACTCGCGGCTGACGATGTCAGCGTCAGTCCAGACAGTGGGAACGGCGGTGGCGTCAGCGGTAACGGCGATGCCGAAGCGCTGGGTGAACGTGGTGGAGCCGTCGTTGACGGTGACGCTAAGCGTAGTTACGTCACCAGTTGCGCCGCCCTTGGCGGTCAGAACGCCATCAGCGACGGTGGCCGTTGCCGAACCCTCGGTAACGCTGACGGTATAGGTCGGCGTGACGTTCTGGCCGTTCTGGCCGTAGAAGCCGATGAAATAGGGTTTCAGGTCGAGGGTCTTCGTCTCGCCTGGGGCTAAGACGAGGTACGGGTGGGCCATGAACTCGAGGAAGTCGTCGAGCAGGGTCCAGCCGTCTGGCTCAAGACCTTCGTTATGGTCGGCTACAGACGGATTGCTGCCAGTGATGCGCTCCCACCAGTCGGGCATGCCATCCTGGTCGGTATCGTAGTCGGCGGCACGATGTTCCTCTGGCCATACCTCCCAGCCACCGTTTTCTGCATCGGCGATGTCGGCCTCGTTGTCTATCTCGCCCTTGATGCCCGACTTCGATCCCTTATAGGTCCATGTGCCGTCGAGGGTCTCGCGAACGACGCGCTGGTGCTGGTCGTCGCGCATCGGCATGGTAGCGCCAGCATAACTGGTGACGATCTTCATGGCGTCCTCGGCGGAGTGGATGTTAGCGTACGACTCAAAAAGCGGACCCGAGACCAGATAGTCGTAGCTGGTAGGGATGTTGCCCGAGGCGTCGTAGGTGTCGCCCTTCTTGTCTTGCGTCTTCGTGTGGTCTTTGTTCTCGCGGATGTTGCCGCTGACGTAGGCTTGGTCAGTGCCCGCGGGGTTGATGGCACTCTCGAACTGCTGTGTAAAGAGCTTTTTATGTTTCGTGTCGGCTCCCATCTTGTAGTAGTTGCCCACGAAGTTCACCATGTGGCAGTTGCCGTCGGTGGTGCGGTTGTGCCAGTTGTAGCAGACGTTATTAAAGAGGTCCAGTCCGCCAATGGGGATGTTGTTGGCGTCCATACCGCCACCCATCGACCAATTGCGGCCCTCGCAGTTCAGCAGCAGGTTGTGGTGCCACGAGCCTATCTGACCGTCGATGGTCGCCGCATAGCCGTGGTTGGTGCCGTCGCTGTAGTTCTTGTGTCCCGTGATGCCGAGTGCCTCGAAGATGCCTGAGTACTGGAACGAGATGTTCTTGGCACCTCGGCCCGAGACGGTCTCGTCGGTTCCCCAGGCTGCGGTACAATGGTCCACGATGGCATGGTTGGCACCTGACATACCCATAGCGTTGCCCGTGTTCTCGCCATAGACACCCAGTCCACGCTTGAAACGGACGTAGCGGGCAATGACGTCGGAGCCGATGTTGATGTTCGAAGCCTTGATGCAGATGCCCTTGCCAGGTGCCGTCTGTCCGGCGATGTAGGCGTAGGGCTTGGTGAAATGGGAGTCGAAGTCGAGCTCGATGATGCCCGAGACGTCGAAGACGATATAGCGGGGCTCATCCATCTGGGTCAGTCCGTAGAGCAGCGTGCCTGGCTCGTTGCCGCCTGAGAGCGAGGTGACGTGATAGACCACGCCGCCACGACCACCACGGGCAAAGCGTCCATAGCCCTCGGCCTCGGGGAAGGCCAGCTGACGGGGCTGGAACGACCAGACGTTACCCTTGTGAACGTGGCCGTCGGCGTCCACCTCATCGACTCGCCAGTAGTAGCGCGTCCAGGAATTGAGCCCCTTTATATTATAATAGGTGTCAGTGCCCTCATACTGATGGGTGGTGCTGTTGGCGACGGTAGCCTCGTCGGTACCATAGTAGAGGCGGTGTTTCTGAGCCGTCGGACCTGGCGTCCACTTCAGCGTGTAGGAGCCACCCGCAGCATCGAGGTGGTAGTCGCGGCTGGTGGGAATGGGGTCTTGGGCCACGAAGGGCGACGTGTCGAAGAGCAGTCCGTTCAGCATGACGTTGGTGGTCTGGTAGGTCTTGCCAGACTCCACTACGCTCGCGTATCTTATATATATAATATCACCTTCGGCCACGTCGAAGTCGACATACGAGAAGGGGGCGTCGGCCATCTTCAGGTTTTCCGGCGTCTGCTGCACATTGGCATAGTCGACGTTGGTCTGGCGAACCTCGTAGCTGCCGTCGTTGACCTTCAGCTCGACCTGGATCTTTGGCATATCGCCCTTCTTCGGGTCTTTCCATACGTGGTAAGCCATCACGCTGTGGTGACCTGCGGTCAAACCCGTCACCTTCACCTCCATGGCCGTCGGTGTATCGGTTGACGTCGGGGTATTGTCACCCTGGGCAATGAAGGCTGCTACGCCGTCGCCCAACAGGCGCAGACCGACCTGTTCCGTGTCGCGGCCCTTGTTGCAGGTGTTCTTGTGCCACTGGTCGCGCAGCGTGGTGGCGTTACCTGCCGCCGAGACAGTAATCTCCATGCCGTTGTCGAGCGTCAGGGACGACGAAGGGCTGTGGGGAATCTTCCATTCGATGTAGTCGGGTTCGTGAGTCTGGGCTTCCTGCGCATTACTGAAGCTGATGTCGATGCGCTGCGCCAGACAGACCATCGTCAGACACAGCATCAGGGATGTAGAGATTAGTTTTTTCATCTTTTTCGTTTGTTATTGTTGTCATTTAGACGATTATTTCGTACTTTTGCACTCAAAATTAATAAAAGACAACCTGAACAACTAAGGACATGATACATCCGCTGAAGACTGACATCGAGGCGCCGGAGCGCTTCACCTACCCTTTCTGCTACGAGCCGCATTCGCTGTGCCAGTTGGCGGCCAAGGAAGTGCAGGCATATATTGCCAGCCATCCCGAGATACGGGAAGATGCCGACAAGGGGAAGATGTTCGGGGTGCTTGTAGTAGAGGCCTACCCCCGCCCCTCCCAAAAGGGAGGGGAAGCCTACCCCCGGCCCCTCCACAAGGGAGGGGAGGCCCACCCCAAGGAGATATATGGCTTCTTGGCGGCGTACAGCGGACTGTTGGCGGGAAGGAACGACTGGGAATTCTTCGTGCCGCCTGTGTACGACGCCCAACAACCCGACGGATACTTCAAAACCAAAGAGCGCGAAATATCTCTCTTGCACAGTTCGGAGACTTCTGCAGACCAAAACGCTCTGGAACAAAACTCGGCGGCAGCCGATTCTTCATTCTCCATTCTTCATTCTTCATTTAAAAAACTTTCCCAGGACCTCCAGCTCTGGCTTTTCCACCAATACCGGCTGCTGAACGCCCGCGGCGAGGAGCGCGACCTGGTGGATCTGTGGCAGGACTACTATAACAAGCCTAAGTTGCGGAAGAAATTCCCTTTACCCCCCGGCGGAACAGGCGACTGCTGTGCGCCAAAGCTCCTGCAGTATGCCTATCAGCACGGACTGAAGCCACTCTGCATGGCCGAGTTCTGGTGGGGTGCTTCGACTAAAGAGGAGCTGCGCCAGCACCAGAATTACTACCCTGCCTGTCGCGGCAAGTGCAAGCCCCTGCTGACGTGGATGTTGCAAGGATTAGACGTCGACCCAGACCCGGAACTGGCTGGTTTTCAGCGCATGGAGATTCCCATCGTGTATGAAGACGAGTGGCTGTTAGTAGTCAACAAACCCAGCGGCATGCTCAGCACGCCGGGCCGCATCGAGGAGTATTCCGTAGAAACTGTCATGCAGCAGCGCTACCCGGGCAGCATCATCGCCCACCGCTTGGACATGGGCACCAGTGGCCTGCTCATCGTCTGCAAGTCGCTCGAAGTCTATCGCCCCCTGCAAGAGCAGTTCGTCAAGCACCAAGTGAAGAAGAAATATCTGGCGGTATTAGAGCCCATCCCCATCCCAAAGCCTACCCCAAACCCCTCCACAAGGGAGGGGCTTATCTCGTTGCCACTTAGGCCAGACCCGATGAACCGGCCGCGGCAAGTGGTGGACATGGAGCACGGTAAGCGCGCCGTCACCCGCTACGAGATTCTTAATAATAATAAGGTGGCGCTCTGGCCTGAGACGGGCCGCACCCACCAGCTACGCATCCATTGCGCACACCCCGACGGTCTTGGCCGACCCATCGTCGGCGACGAACTCTATGGCAGGAAAGGTGAACGGCTGATGCTCCACGCCTCGGAAATTTGGTTCCGCCACCCCGTCACAGGACAGGAAATGCACTTCGAAACGCCCTTCTTTTGATGGAAAAAATATGCCATTTTTATCCAAAAAGACAAAAAAAACGTGTTTTTTATAACTTTTTTGCAAAAAAAAGAAGAAAAACTTCTCGGTTTAAAAATAATTGATTATCTTTGCACTCTGTATTGGATACCTACATGTACGTTACATGACAAATCATTATTAATTAAATTATAAAAAGTACTTTTAAAATTAAAGTTTATGAAAAAAGTTAAACTCCTTTTGCTCTCGGTGCTCTGCACCGTGGCAGCACATGCCCAACTGGGTAATGCTGGTTACTACCGCATTCAGAACGCCTCTACCGAGCGTTTCATCTCTCCGTCTGACAACTATGGCTACAACGAGCCCGGTACCACAATGGTAGACGTTTCCGCTCTGAAGACTATTTCTGCAGAGGGCGTTGAGACCGATCCCGGTTCTGTTATCTACATCAAGGCAGAGGGTGATGGTTACAACCTCCTCGGCCAGGGCTACCAGACCTGTGACGTATTCCCCGGACATCCTTATCTGAAGATTTGGGACAATGGTGATAACACCTATAAGGCTTACATGACCGAAGGTGGTGTTTCTGTATATCTCGTGGAAGGTGACGAGCAGTGCATGACCAGCAAGAACAGCTCTCTTGAGAAGGCCGACTGGAAAATTATCCCCGTGGACGACAAGGATAACTTCTTCGGTGTAGCTCCTGAACTGAAGTCTGGCGACGACTACTACATGTCATTCTTTGCTGCATTCCCCTTCAAAGTGGATTCTGAGAACCTGAAGGCATACGTCATCACAGATGTTAAGAATGGTGTTGTTACCATCAAAGAGGCTCAGGAAGTAGAGGGTGCAACTCCCGTTATCTTCAAGTCTACTACTGATGAGGCCGCCAAGAACATGCTGACAATCGGTGAGGGTATGCCCGCACTGGCCAGTGCTGAAGATTATAGCGCATACAACAAGAGAGTTGACCTTGCTGAGGGCGCACACGGCGCATTCTTCTGCAACCCCGTTCAGGGCAAGCACCGCAATGTCATTGAGAACGACCCGAACACCATGCGTTTATTCGGAGTTGACGAAAATGGCAATCCTGCTTTCATCACCTCTGACAAGGATTATATCCCTGCCAACACCGTATTTATCAAGGTGAAAGCTGGTTCTGCTCCTACATTCATGATTGTTGAAGAGGGTTCGCAACATGTAAAGGGTGACCTTGACAACGATGGTGAAGTCACAATGTCCGATTACGTTATCCTTTCTCAGATGGTTATGGGTTATATTCCTGCAACTGCCGATGGTGACCTGAATGGTGACGGATATGTGACTGTAGCTGACGCTATCATTCTTTATAACATGATTTAATCATTAATACTGAATAATTTATAATTAGGAAACTATTATGAAAATCCTTCATAAAATAACGGTCAGCCTGCTGATGATGGCATTGCCTTACGTGGCTAATGCACAGGTTTCGCTCTCTGCCTCTGACTTTGACATTGCGGCAGGTGGTGAGGCAACCTTCGCAGTCAGCATGGAAAACGAAGGCCAGCAAATATGTGCTGCTCAGTTTGATATGGCTCTGCCTGACGGTCTCACCTTCCAGTCTGCACAATTAGCTGACGCCAGAAGTGTAGATCACGGAATTGACAGCAATACTGTAAATGGCAAGATTCGTGTTTCTGTCATGGATCCCGAGAATAACTTCAAAGGCAATCAGGGTCCTATCGCTTATATCACTGTAAAAGCTTCAAGCTCCTTCAAAACTGGCAAAGTCGGCTTTGAATTTATCTCATTCTCTAGCTTGACAGGACAGGCTTTTTGGGGTGCCAACTTTGACATCATCGTTAATCCTGATATCATTGAGACTACTGAGGGTGTGAAGTTCTATGTAAGCCCTGAGTCTTTGACCCTTGAACCAAATAGCGAAGGTGTGAAGCAAGGTGAATTGTCCATCATGCTGGATTCGCCCAAGTACTCTGTTACTGCTTGCCAGTTTGATTTAACCTTGCCCGATGGTGTGAAAGTTGCCAGTGCAAAGGGTACAGATCGTTCAGCAAACCTCAAGACTACCGCTAAGGAACTTGACAACGGTTGCGTTCGCATCAAGATGGCTGATATTAAGATGCCATTATTGGAGACCATCACCGGTACAGAGGGTGCTATTTGCATCATTACCTTCGAGGCTACTGACAAGAACTTCAAGTCTGGTGAAGTGAAGATTGATAATATTGAGTTAGCTAATCCTGATAACCTCAAGTGTAATCCGGACGACATCACTGTTTCCATCAGCGCTACTGCAGGCATTGAGAACGTTACTGCCAATCAGCTGAACCAAGGTCCTATCTATAACCTCCAGGGTGTAAAGGTAGCTGGCGAGAGCATGAACAAGGGTGTCTATATCCAGAATGGCAAAAAGTTCGTGGTTAAATAATTAACTACTTACATACCTAAACATAAAGAGGAGCCAAACGGCTCCTCTTTATATTTGATACTCCTTTGAATTATAGAGGTATTCTCAAACGCTTGATAAATATGTAAGAATAAAGTAATTATCGAATTCTCAAATCCTTGACTAAAGAATTAATCTATTTACAAGGCATACGAGAAACGTACGTTCAAAACTGGGAATACTGATAGTTTAGACATGAAATCGACATATCTGCCGATTTTGCCTTTAATACCTTCTACGTCATTAATCAAGTCCGTACCATCGTGTGTCTTAAGGCTTGGCTTGCCGCCCCAGAACATCACGCCGGCATCGACAGAGACATGCAGATGGTCGTTGTTCTTGACCAAACGACCATCGTAACCAAAACCAAGATACGGCTTTACAGAATTGACCGTCATCTCAGCAGTCACCATATGCTCGTTATTAGGTTCCATGACGTACTCATCGCCTTTCTGATGAATCACCTGACCATTCTCGTCCACGACATCATGCGTATAAGTTCCTAAATGAATTCCCATACGGCCAGCATTATCTAAACGTTTCTGAAGTTTAAGCAACAGCTCTGGGTCGGTGAACACACCCTCATAACCCTCGCCAAAGTCTATCAGCTTGATACCGGGTAAGTCCTTCCGAGACACGCCGTGCAGCTTATTATACATATTATTATAGATATCCACACCCATCAGTGAAGGCATGCTCTCAGTCTTATTAACAGCCTCGGCGACTACAGATGGTCCGATGTAAACACCACCTGTCACGCGCCAATGCTTATTATTCTTCAAGGGATAAAAGTCAGCTAACAGGCTCCAGTTCCACATCGTAGCGTTACCTTTTATCATGGCGTAGTTAACCACATGATTGCCCGTCAAGCTTTCCAGCATGGTCGACATGCGGTTGAACTTGCGTTCACTGGTCGCTGGGTCGTCACCCACCTGAATAGTGAATGTCATTGGAACCTCAAAACGAGGTTCGAAGCTAAATCCAGTCCTCAAACGCAACTGGTTTACAACAGGCACGGCGAAATCAACGCCAAAGCCTGTCGTACCTAACGTAATGCCAATATCAAACTTACCTGACAAGCCCTTAAAAGAGCCTCCTACAGCATTTTCTCCAGACAACGGCAGAGTTGTCTGGGCGTTCATTGTCAACGCGCTCACGGCAAAAGTCATGAGCAACTGATTTCTCATCTTTGCCATGCTTGTTTAACGTTTCTCGCCCTGCAGGAAGAGAGTTGCTGTTCCACTGTTGGTATGAATATCGATGGTGCGAGTGAACATGCCATACCCAAGGTCATCAACATCTAAGAACACCTCCAATTTAACGCCATGACCGGCTTTGATGGGATCCTTCGGATATTCTACGTGAGTGCAGCTGCAATGATTGTAAACTTCCGTGATCTGTAAGTCCTCACCACCGTCGTTGATGAGTGTCAGGTAGAACTTTTCAACATGCTGCGCGTCAGTCAGAACACCAAAGTTGTGGTTGGTTTCCTGTAGCATCACGTGAGCACGGTCATAACGGGGTTCTACCATGCGTCCTTTGTCGCGACAGCTGTTTAAGGTAAATACAGCTATAGCAACAACGAGTAAGAGTTTGATACTTTTATTCATGTTTTGAGATTTTATCATTGGTCATTTACCAAATCGGGGCTGCCTCTACAGACAGCCCCGACATGTTATTCTTTAACGGTAGAAATTAGAACTCTGCAATCACAATAGATACACGGTTCATCTCGTTGACCTCGAACGGCTGCTCACGGTCACCCTTAGAATCGAAGGTGATGCGGTCGGCAGCAATCTCATACTGCTCGATGAGAGCCTTTACGACAACGTCAGCACGCTGACGGCCCAGGCGGTCGTTGATTCTGGGGTTACCAGTCTCTACGTCAGCATAACCACAGACAGAAACCTTTGCGGTGGGGTTCTCCTTCAGGAAAGCTGCAACCTCTTCGAGCTTACCAGCCTCAGTTTCGCGGATATCCCACTTGTTGATTTCAAAGAAGATATCACGACGGATGTTTCTGATAATGGGCTTCGGCTCCTCGATGGTAACATACTTGTAAATGGTATCGTAGACGATAACATCACGATAGATGTCGTGAGACTCCTCTTCGATAGCCTTACCCAAGTTGATGCGCAGACCAGCCAGAGCGTTGAAATACCAGTCGGGGTTGTCAGCCTTCTTGCTGTTGTACTTGTCAGTCAGGATGTTGGCGTTACCCTCAAGAATCAGCTTGATAGCGGGGCTCAGACGGAAACCGAGCTGGATACCACCACGGCCGAAAGGATTAACCTTAGTGCCATCCCAGAGATACTCCAGATTGTTGATAGAAGTGCCGTAAGCTCTTGTGTCGCGGAGAACACGGTCAATTTCTACAGCCTCGTCGTTATCGAAACCGATGTTGGCACCACCACCAACGAACACAGCGAGATTGAAGAAACGCTCGGGATTCCAGCCACCAATGAGGTCGGTCAGGCTGAAGATCAGGTCAATACCAGGAGCAACATACTTGTACTTGTAAGTATTAGAAGACAGCTCGGCACGATAGTTAGACCACTGGTTAACGAGGCGGGTATTCCAGCCACCCTTAGACTGCCAGCCGTTAACCTGTATGCGACCTGCGAACCAAGGATTAAACTGATAGCCAAGGCCCAACTGAACATTGGGGCTGATCAAATCGCCAAACTTTGCCTCACCCAGTGTGTACTGAGCACCACCCTGCACATCCAGGAACAGGTGAGACTTGAACTTCCTCGTCACTTCCTTGTGATCGAACTCCTGCACGGTGCGCTGGTCAACGCGGTCAACCACTTTTTCCTGGCGCTGTGCTGTAGCCGAAAGGCCCACAAAGGCCAACAGGGCTACCATGAACATTTTCATTTTCATAATTCTTAATATATTAAGTTAATATTTTAGTATTGCTTTTGACTGCAAAAGTACGAAAAGTATTTTAAAATTGCAACAAAAAATCAAAAAAAGTGCGCTTTTAGTGGCTAAAAAGGGGCTTTAAGGCTCAAAAAACCTAAGGGAACCCCTTTTTTAGCAAACTTTTTAGTTATTTATCACTTCATTACGACTTTTTTACCATTTACGATATACATACCCTTCTTGGTAGGTGTTGTCACACGACGTCCTTGCAGGTCATAGATAACATTACCACCGGCGTTGTCATTAGCGATACTATCAATCGCTGTTGGATCAGAATTGTATGTTATAACAAAGGTTCCCATATTTAGGTGGGGGTTGACCTTACACATAGAGGGCGTCACACTGGGATCACCTGCCAGATATTTTCCATAATTGGCGTCACCGAAACAACCTGCTTCACAGAAATAGGTATACATTCCTGGGAAGTTGTTTAGTGCACCAGGTTCCAGCGGTACATCAGGTACAAACCTGATAGCATACGTATCAGCAAATTCAGGATAGTCTTCTGAGAAAGTCGGATAATTTTCAAAGTGTCCTGTCAAAGCACTTCCTCCGACAGTAGTTGTCTGGAATGAAACTATCTTGTTAGGATTAGCCACCAAACCGCTATACCAGTATTTGGAGACATACACTATCAATTCATTAAAGTCTGTAGCCCTATAGTAAGTAAGACCTTCGTCCAGTAAGGGCATGAAGTAGACATATGCATCACAAGTATAATTAAAGTCCTCAGTGACAGGTTCATCGGCCAGAATTTCAAAGACCACTGTAAGTTCCTTATCCTCAACAGCCTTGCCTTCTTCAACTTCGTATGCGAAAGTACCTTTGGGCATAACCAGTGTGTACTTACCTTCAGCAAGTCCCGTCGTGGCAACATTGAATTGGGTATCGGATCTCTTGGAAAGGATAGTTCCTGTAAACGGCACAACCTCACCAGCCTTGTCGCCATCAGCATATTTGAAAACAGGGTTAGCTTCTGTACTGAGGGTGGCCTTTTTAACATTGCCAATGGTCAGCACCAAAGCATCACCAGCGTGAACAGGTGCATTTGGAGACAGTGAGGCAGTAGGTATGATGGTTGTGGGTGAAACAGAGCCACCATCCTGAATAGTAATAGTAGCAGTCAGCTTAGTTTCCTTGACAACCTTACCAGCCGGAACCTCGTATGTGAAAGCACCCTCTTCCATGACGATGTTATAAGAACCTGCCTTCATATCCTTGGTATTTACACTGAACTCGTTGGCTGTCTCAGTTGCTGTCAGGATAGTGCCAGAGAAGTCAACCTTGGTATTATTGAGCTCGTCCTCGGTCTTGTATGTATAGTAAATCTTGGTGGCATCGGCAATAGTTGTCTTTGTAGGACCGTGGACAACCAAGATAGCTTCGTCACCAGCTTTGGCGATAACAGCAGGACGCATGCCAACACTCAGATAAACATAGTCTGTTACATCAACTGGCTCAGTAGTCTCTGTCAGTACGAAAGCACTCGACTTAGAAGCATTAAACACCAAGCCCATATCCGGGTCTGTATCGATGCTCTCCGCATCATAGTTCAGCAGGGCGTATGCAAACTTCTCAATGTCATTTTTCTTACCAAGGCTACCATAGATGGTAAAGAAACCATAGAGATCCTTAGGTTCAACGCCTGTCACGCTGGCAGCGGCAAACTTTGCCAATGTCAGTTTATTGACATAGGTTTCATCATCCGTCAGGTTTTTATTTGAAGTGCCCTCATAGTTCGGCAGGTTCATGGGAATATGCAGGAAGAAACCTTCCTTTGTCTGGAACACAACCATGCCGTCTTCAATTGACTTCACCTTAAAGGCTGCTGCATTACTGGCACTGGTACCTAATAACACCTTCGTCTTTGTATCGTCGAATGTCAGATAAAGCTTCTTACCGGCAGCATTCACACCAGCAATCTTATACCAATTGTCAACAACGGGCAACATCACGGCAGTCTCATTGTACAGGGCATCAATAGCAGCCTGAAGAGCCTCGTCTGTCGGGATATCCGCAGCGTTCACCAATGCCTTAAGGGCCTTATAGCTATCACTCTCAATAGAAGGATAGCCAACCCCAGTCTGTTCCAATAAAGCCCTGGCAGCCTTCATCGTCGGCGTGTCATAGTCATTTGTCAAAACCTCAAAAGGCACTGTCAGTTCGACGTCGTTAACAATTTCGTTCGATCCTACCTCGTATACGAAAGAGCCTTTGGGTATCACCAAAATGTACTTGCCAGCCAGCAATCCCATCGTATTCACATTGAACTCCGTATCAGATTTCGTAGTCAGAATAGCACCTTCGAAGGGAACATTCTCTCCGGCCTTGTCACCATCAGCATACTTAAATACAGGCTGGGCATCAGCAATCAAAGTAGCTTTCAGGACATTCCCAATCATCAATAGCAACTCGTCACCACCTTTTTCTATGGCTTCGCTTGACAATGCTGCCGTAGGTGTAACTTCAACAGGAGCAGACTGTGATCCATCCACAATGTAAGTGAGATTCAGCTTCGGATTCCAACGATAATCGACATCATCAGCCGGGAAATCGTTGTGGAACATCTTCTCGGGAATCTCCACAGTCCATGTCGAAGCATCCACCACATCATGGGTATGACTGATAGTAGCAACCTTATTGTTCACAGACACTGTACCAGCAAACTGAGCCGCACCACCCATCTTAAATTTAACAGTACCAGTACCGGTCTGTACAAAGGATGGGAAGGTCAACTTAATCTCCTTAGGAAGCTGACCGTGAGTAGTGCCATTGGCAGGGTCAACAGAAGTCGGTGTAAAAGTATCACGTTTGGGAACGATGCTAAAGTTAACGGTGATGGGAGAATTTGTGGCACCCTCTGATGTCTCAAACTTTGCACCAGGAACAGAAACGGTATAATCACCTTCGGCTGAGATGGTTTCATCTAAAGAAAGCGTTACAGTACTGCCAGAGGCAGAAGCAGTCATCTCCTTCGCGCCATCGAATGTAGAACCGGTCAAAAGCACCTTACCATTGTTAACCTTGCTCACCGATGTATTGAAATACAGCTTCATCGAATTAAAAGCCGCAACTGATGATCCGTCCGCTGGCTGACTATAAGAGAAGTTTAATGGAGTAGCAGGAGAATTGTATGTTACCGTTATCTTATAGAAGTAAGAATAATCAGTACCATTGTGCATGGTAAGTGAGGTAGGATGTGAATCCTGTGCCGTCCAGGTATTGGTCTGTGTATCAAAACGTCCTGGCATACCGGAGGCCATTCGGAGATTATTATCCAAATAGAACTTTATAGAAGAAAGAGAGCAACCGCCAGAGACGGTGAATTTGATGTCACAACCAAGGCCCAAAGCAAGCATATAATTGTAACCATCATAATAAACCTGAGCACCAATACTACCAGTTTTACTAAAAGTGATAGTAACAGGACCTTGGGTGATTGTTCTATCCGTTATCTGAAGCTTATTACCAACACTTGTACTCGTTGGCAAGTTTGTAATCGGCGGATTACAATTCAATTCTGTGGGCTTGGTGAAATCGAAAGTCGTGGACTGTTCGACCGTCGCCATGCAATGGATGGCACAGAATGTAAGCAGGAGGAAAAGTATTCTCTTCATGTTGCTTTCTTGTTTCTATATAATAAATGTATGAAAATTCTTATTTAGAGATGTTCTTCGTCAATTTCATCCGTAGCAGTCTTGACACAGAGTTTCCACTCACCGTCAATCTTTACGGGGTTGAACATGAACATCGTTTTGGCAGCCGAGCCACCAGTCTGCTCAGCTGTACGGAACGTCACCTCATACTTCACATCATTGCAGCCTTCCAGCATGAATGAGTAGTACTGACGCTCGTACTCCTGAACAGGGAATAACTTGAAACGCTTCTGAAGACGTTTCTTATATTCGTCGGAAAGAGGCTTCAACTCCTCTGTGGAGTCATTATATTCATAAAGAGATGCTAATACCTGGTCAATCTTCTTACCTTTTAACTGCTCCATAGCATTGTCGCAAATCTGGAGCATCTGAGTTGTATCGTTAGAAGTTAGCATGCTGCGGAACTCCTCAACACGCTCTTCGCGAGACTTATTCTTGTTAGAACATGCAGTAGCCATCATTAACACAGCTACAGCCATCAGGATGTAATTAAACTTATTCATCTTTATTAAAATAACTATTGAAAGTGGAAAAAGAGAGTGCGTCCGCTCTCTGCGAGACGCACTCTCTTATTAGAGCTTTAGATTATATTTGAAATAACCTGTTACTATTCTTAGGGTTTGGGAGTTGTACGGCCATGAGTGGTATCGATGTGCCACCTTGTGCAGTACTTCTGAGAACCCCACTCGTAGAAGATAGTGATCGGGATGAGTACATCGAACTCAGTCACGTTGTCACCATTGTTCTCGTAGTAGATAGAACCGAAGCGAGACAGTCTGCTCTCATTACGTGGGCTGATACCCATGTACTGCTCGATAGCGCTCTCCTGAGAAGCAGGTACATACTGCCAGAGCTTCCAGTCGTCTGCAGGAGCGACACCCTGGATGCGGTTACCCTTCTGATCCCATCCGAGACCGAAGATGTGGTATGCCTGATCCATGTACGGCTCACCGACGAACAGACGAACCTGTGTAGAGATGGTGCTCATCTTCACGAACTTCTCCGGATCAGTCTGATGCATGTTGGTCCAGATATTGCTCGGATCCATGTCAACACCGATACCCTTCACATTGTAGTAACCCCAGAACCACCAGTGGTTGTCATACATGTAACCCTGATGTGTCTTGTCACCACGCCAATCGAAGAGCTTCAGGTAGTCGAGCAGATAGATCGTGTTCTCACCTGTGTTAGCATCCAGAGCAGCAGGAATCTTAGTCAGATCGAGGTTGATAGGACGCTCCCAAGATGCGATGAACGTAGCAAGCGGAGTGTACTTGTGAGGATCTGCAGGTGCTGCAATGTACTTAGTGAGACCATTTGCAGTGCACTCGAACTCATAGACGTCACCATCAGTTACATGGAATCCAGTCTGAAGTGCATCGTCAAGAGCCTTATTGTACTCGTCGTGCTTCTCCTGCTCAACATACAGAGCAACATCGCAACCATTGTTAGCAACAACACCAACCCAAGCACGGAGCTGCTTGTTGATGAACTCACGCTCATGCTCGAAGTCGCAGCCAATAACTTGCTCATTGGCATCACGCTTAACAGGATAACCCAGAGCGTTCAGGACGTCGTAAGCAACGAGGTTCTCAATAGCATTACCAGCTTCAACATCAGCAGCAGTTGCACCGATAGGCAAATAGTGAATCAGCTCGAACGAACCAGCCTTTGTATAAGTAGAAGGATCCTTCTCATACTGCTCGTACTTCACGAACTTAGCAATAGGAGTATACTCACCAGTCTTCAGGTTCTTAGCATACAGGATAGTGTCGTTGAATACACCGTCGTTGTACTTGATAGCACACTTCTGGAGAATGCCCTTCAGGTCAGCGTCAGTCTTAACGTCAGCCTTGTCGTAGCTGGGATCCCAAATGTGACCCATGTGAGTATCCTTGATATCAACAATGTGCTTGTGGAAATTGACATCAGTCTGCATCTTAGGATAAGTGTGCTTCGGAGTTCCAATGTGATCATTGTCCCACCACTCAGAATTGTTAAGCTTCATGTTAACATACTTATCGGGAGCAATCTGGCGCATACCACCCTTGTTCTGCTGGTTGCCACCAATTACAGACATGTTACCAGTCTGCCAGTGGATGTAACCTGCATCAGGATTCTGGTTAATGTTATTAACATTGTAAGTATCCCATGCTACACCATTACGATAGTCACCACGCTTAGAGAAGCTGCTGCCGAACTCAGTCAGGCTATAGCTGCTGGTCTTCTCAGGAACGTACTTACAGAACAGCATGTTCCAAGTGTCAACGTTACGGTAGTTGTGAACCTTACCATCGAGAGATGCAGGAATACCGAATACACGGTTCTGGGGAACGGTCAACTCAACGTATGCCTTGCTATCAGCGTTCGGCATTGCAGCAGCATCACCATTCTGAGGAGTAATGATGTACTCAGCCAGACATACACTACCCGGCTTCTTGTAACCGTCGATCATAGTCTTAGCAGTGATCTTGTAGTTCTTCGGAGCGAAGAAGTACTTAGCATGACCGCAATAAACATCCCTAGGACCTTCAGTCTTAGTCAGAGTGAACTTGTTCGTAATAAGCGTAGAGCTCATCTGGTTAGTCCAACGCTCATCCTTAATAGTGCTGACAGCGGCATTACCCGGAGCCATGATGTCGAAGATAACACCTGACCAACCACCCTGCGGTGTATAGCTAACACCAGTACCATTCTGGTAGTTGAACCAGTAGTTGTTGTTCTTCTCCTTATAGCTGTAAGCATAAGCCTCACGTCTCAGGTTCAAGGTCATCTTAACCCACAGATAAGGATACGGTGAGCTATAATTGTTGACCTCACGACCACGGTGAGCATACTCATAATCGACGTCCTTAGCAGCAAATGCGAACCAACGGGTAACCTTTACGCCAGGACCACCAGGCAGAGCATCGGGATTGTCATGAGTCAGGTACTCAATTTCCTCCTCAGACAGAGTCCAAGAGAAGATGTGGTTAGTTGTACCTTCACCATTCGGGTAGTAAACAGCGTTACCGAGGTCATCATTCTCGAACTTGTTGCTGGTTTCAGGAGCAGCGAAGCCACGCTCGGGAGGAGTACCACCATTACCATAGATATCAGTACCGAAGTTGAAGAGCTTCAGCTCATAACCACGCATGTGAGTATCACGAACACCAGGAATGAATACCTGATAAGCCATCGGAGTCACATACTTCTTATCGTTGTCGTCAACAACAGCGTTACCTTCCTTACATACTGCCCAGAAGTAATCGTCGAACGACAGAATCTCCATACCGGTATTGTCAACAGAAGGATCAATCTTGAAGCGTCCCTGGAGAGCATCCTGCAGGATGTACTTAGAGAATTCAGCCCATGTTGTGAAGTTGCTAACAGGATCACAGAGGTTGAAGTTCTTGTCATACTCAGGATAACCAGTGATGTTCAGGTTCAGCGGAGTGTAGTTGATGTGGAGCAGAATGTAACCATCGAGCAACACGTCACCCTGCTCGTTCTTCAGCATAACGCGAACCAGCGGCTCACGGTCAACAGAAGTGGTTGAACGAGTATTGATGGGATAGCCCTGAGCGTCAACGCTCTTAGCGATAACGATACCAGTCTGGTCGGTAGTCATGTTCCAACCATCAATACGCTTGTCGGTACCTTCTTCCATACCATCACACCAGCTCTTGAACGAAGCATAACGAGAATCGCGAGTACCGTTAGTACTGTTCAGGTAGTCAACAAATTCAAACTCGTAGTGCAGACCCCAAGCAGCCTCGTCACCATAGTGCAGAACACCAAGGTCATAAGACAGCGGGTTGTAGATACCAGGAATCAGCTCGCGCTTCTTCAGGTTCTCACGCAGATAGTGTACACCGAGATAAGGACGCAGGTCAATACCCTCGGCATCCTGACACATCAGCTCAAGAGAAGCACCATCGGGATCAGCCAGAGCTTCCTGAGGAGTATCCCAGATGTGAATACGGTTGTTGTAACAGTTGTTGTTCTCATCGAGAGCCCAACCTTCCTCATCACCGATACGTGTGCCATCACCACCGTGGAAGTGGTTAATCTTCGGCTCAATGTACATGGGCTTCTTGTCCCAGATCAGACCTTCGAGCATCACGTGAGTAGGAACAATCAGAGCATAGTCTGAAGTAATCTTCTCGTCAGAGCTAGCCTTCATCTGCAGAGCAACGGTGTTGTCTGTGTTGTTACCACCCTGATAATCATAGCGAGTCCAGCCGTACCAAGAACCATAGAGAGCATCACCCTCCCAATACTTGTTGACAGCACCATTGTATTCGTCGTTGTTAGCATAAGGACCAGCAGGATCATTAGGAAGATCACACTGAGTGTCAGTGTTACCGGTATGCATCTCATGACCACCAGTAGTACCAGACTGATTCTCAGGATAGCTAACGTTACTGTTAGTATTACCGTTCGGGTTGATAGTCTCGTCGGTAGGCCATGGAGCCAGACGATCGGGATGCTCAATCTGAATACCTACGTAAACAATACCAGTACCATCCTTGCGGAATACCTGCTTGTTGGGAACACCAAGGCTGGTGCGCCAAGAAGTCTGCTTGTAAATCTTGAAGAACTCTGCAGGAGAAGTAATATTCAGCTTAGCAGCAGCAGCACGAGTGTTGTAGTAAACTACATCGGGCTCCAGAACATTGAATGCAGGAGCATTAGCAGTGTAGTCAACAGAAGCGCTTGACGGATTCAGGTGATACTCAACCTCCCAAGCGGGACCATAGATCCACTCATCAGCAGCCCAAGTAGGCTCATAATACCAAATGCGATGATCAGGATCAGCATCAGCAGCACCGCGCACATACTTACGGATAATCTGGTTACCAGTAGAAGTACCATCATAGTACAGCTGACGACCGAGAGAGTTGGGATAGAAGTCACCCTGTCTGGTATACTTCTGGATATCCGAACTCTTCTGGGTGTAAGAATTACCCTCGGGGAAAGAGATGTCCTGACGTGTCTGCTCATCAACTGCAGGAGCTTTCTCAGCAGTGTGATGAGAGATATTCAGCCAATTCTCAGGAATACGTTGCCATACATGAATGGTGTCACCAATCCAAGGATACTCGATGCTCTCAATACCGTCAAGGTAGAGATGAGGAACGAATACCATAGCCTTGAGGTCAGAAGACAGAGAGATGGTAACCATCTTCAGGTCGCCCTCGCCGCCCTGTACACCATACAGATACAGATACTCGTCAGTCTTAACAGCGGTAATCACGTTAGAAGGAGTGTCCGTGCTAACAGTGAACTTAATGGTGGTGTGCTGAACGAATACACCGTCCTTGTACAGGTCGAAGCAACCAGTCTCTGAGTTGGGCACGTAGTAGATACCCTCACCAGCGTTAGTTCCAGGCTCGCCCTTAGTACCAAGAGCATAGTACTCGGTCTTTACACCGTCACGATACCAATAACCGTCGGTACCGATTTCCCATACGGTACCGTCCTTGCCAACGACGCCGGGATCACCCTTGTCACCCTTGTCGCCCTTGTCGCCCTTAGCGCCAGTTGCGCCAGTTGCGCCAGTTGCACCAGTAGCACCGGTATCACCCTTGTCGCCCTTTTCGCCCTTGGCACCGTTTACGATGTCATAGGACTGATCGTTGCTCAAGGTGATTCTGATACCGCCAGTACCGTCTGTCAGCTTAGTCACGCTCTTGATAACAGCGCCATTGTTGATGGCAGTCTGAATGTCGTTGAGCGATTTCTTCAGCTGATCGATCTGAGCCTGCAAGTCCTTGATGTCGTCATCGTAGTCCTTACAAGACACAAACGAACTTGTGGCAGCAAAGAACATTGCTACCATAAGCATTGCACTCAAAATCTTTTTGTTCATACGATTTGAATTTAATTAATTAATAAAAAAAGAAGTTATATACTCTATTCTCTCACAGTTTTTAGACGCATCTCCCCCAAGGAGCCACGTTTTTGGGTGCAAATATAGGCATTAATTTGATAACTTGCAAGGATTTTTGCACATTTTTTTAAAAAAGTGCCGAAAAAAATGACTTTTTTGGGGTTTTGAGGTGTAAAAGGGCCATTTTTGAGCCAATTTTTTGTTTTTTTTAATAGAATCGCTTGCATTTGCTTTTAATTTACCAAATTTTCACTATACCTTATTTATATATATAAAAAGGCGAAGGCCTCAAGTTACGAGTTGACGGTCGGCACTCACCACCGTCTGGTTTCAAGTTTTATGTTTCACGTTTCATGTTTAAAGTTCAAAGTTCAAATGAAAGGCGGGGCACTGCTGCTCCGCCTGGTACCCAGACCCGGGCTCGAACCGGGATGGGTTTCCCCACTGGTGTTTGAGACCAGCGCGTCTACCGATTCCGCCATCTGGGCTTTTGCGGGTGCAAAATTACAAATAAAAATTAAGAAAGAAGAAGGAACCATGAAGAATTTTAAAAAAAAATGTCTTTTTTTGTCTGATAAGGATTTTTTTCGTAACTTCGTAGGCGATTTAGGAATTAAGAGTTAACATATGGAGCCAAACAACCAAAACTATTGTGTCATCTTGGCAGGAGGTAAGGGAAGAAGGCTTTGGCCTTGCAGTCGTGAGAAATGTCCGAAGCAGTTTGTCGACTTCTTCGGTGTGGGTCGCACCCAGCTACAGCAAACCTTCGACCGCTTTACCCGCATACTTCCGAAAGAGAATATATTTGTTTGTACGAACCGTGAGTACGCACCGATTGTTCGCGAGCAGTTAGCAGACCTTCACGAAGAGAATCTGATGGTGGAGCCCGTTAACCGTGGCACTGCACCGAGTGTGGCATGGGCCAACATGCGTATCTGCCGGAGAAACCCTCAGGGCAATGTGGTGATAACCCCTTCTGACCAGTTTGTGTTGAACGAGGATGCCTTCTACCGGAACATGGAAGAGGCCCTCATGTTTGTATCGTGCCACGACATGCTGTTAGCCTTGGGTGTTACCCCTACCCGTCCAGAGCCTGGCTACGGTTACATTCAAAAAGGCGAAGAGATTCCACGCAGCGAAGCTTCGGAGGTGATAGGAATGGCAGACGCTAAGCCCAACGTCTTTCAGGTACAGTCGTTTGCCGAGAAGCCAGAACGTCAGTTTGCACAGATGTTCATGGACTCTGGGGAATTTTTGTGGAACACAGGAGTGATTCTCTCCAACGCCAATTACCTACGCGACTGTTTCCGCCAGCTGTTTCCCGATGTGCCCTACCGCTTCGAGGAAAATCTGACGGATTACACTATTGAGCAGGAGATGGCCTTCGTGAATGAGCATTACCCAGCCTACCCGAACCTCAGTATCGACCAAGGCGTTCTTGAACATTGCGAGAACGTCTGTGTGATGCGATGCGACTTCGGCTGGGCCGACCTTGGCACATGGCATGCCATCTACGAATGTAAGAGTAAGGCAGAGGGCGACAATGTCGTGGTTGACTCAGAGGTGATGCTTGAGGATTCGCACAACAACGTCATCAAGTTGCCGAAGGGCCGACTTGGCGTCATCAATGGTCTGGACGGGTACATTGTCGCCGAAGAAGGCAATGTACTGCTGATTTGTAAGAAGGGCGACTCGTCGGCACTGGTGCGCAAATACGTCAATGAGGTCAAGATGAAATACGGAGAAGAGTATGTATAGAATTTGGAGTTAAGAATTACGAATTAAGAATTATCGGCTTGCCGATTAAGAATTATAAATTTAGAATTAAAGATTAATCATCAACCATGGTTGTCGGGCTGGATGCGAAACGTATTGTCAAGAATGGCACAGGACTTGGAAGCTACGGGCGAACGCTCGTCAACGACCTGATACGGCGGAACAACGGAGAACTGGACCTTCGGCTATATGCACCCGACGAGGGACGCGCCGAGTTGCAGGGACAGGTTTTGGAGGGTGCAACGTGGTGCTATGCTGACCGCCGAGGGGAAACTTCGGTGCACGATCCTGGACAACAGAAGGAACACACGAGGCACAGCGGGCTTTGGAAGGCCTGGTGGCGGACACGGGGAATCATCAAAGATCTTCAGCGGGACGGTGTACAGGTATATCACGGTCTATCTGGTGAATTGCCTATCGGCCTGCGAAAGGCCGGCATCCAAGGCGTGGTGACAATCCACGACCTGATATTCCTACGGCATCCAGAATACTACCATTGGATAGACACGAAGCTGTACGCATGGAAGTTCCGCCAAACGCTACGCGAGGCAGACCACATCATCGCTATTAGCGAACGCACCCGGCAAGACATCATAGAATTAGGCGGCGAGGAATATGCCGATCGTATCAGCGTCATTTACCAGAGTTTTGCACCCAGGTTCTCCACAGAGGTCTCGGCAGCGAAAAAAGCCGAAGTCCGCGAACGCTACGGCCTGCCGATGCGCTTTGTGCTAAACGTCGGGACGATTGAACGGCGCAAGAACCTGTTATTACCTGCTGAAGCGATAGACCTGCTGCCGCAAGACCTGCACTTAGTGGCCGTAGGCAGACAAACCGATTATGTCAGGGAGTTGCCCCAAAGCGAGCGTCTCCACCTGTTGAGTGGTGTGCCTGACGAAGATCTGGCAGCCATCTATGCTTTGGCAGAGGTCTTCGTGTACCCATCACGTTACGAAGGTTTCGGCATACCCATTATAGAGGCTATTGCCGCCGGTTTACCCGTAGTGGCATGTACGGGGTCATGCTTAGAAGAAGCTGGAGGTCCGAACAGCCTTTATGTGAACCCTGACAATGCGATAGACATGGCGGAAGCCATCAAGATGTCGATGAAAGGAGCACGCAACCGCGAAGAGCGCATCCTCAAGAGCCGAGATTATATCCGCCGTTTCGAAGGGAAGGATGTTGCCGGGCAGGTAATGGAGGTTTACAAGGAGTTAAGAGTTAAGAATTAAGAGTTAAGAGTTGTCGGCTACGCCGATTAAGAATTGAGAGTTAAGAATTAACCGTGAACGTTAGAATTTATAGGCGGCCTGAAGGGAAATATCGGTCTGGGAGGAACCGTCAATCTGTTGATAGCTGGAAGAGATGACTGCTCGGTCAAAGTAGTCGGTGACACCCACCTTGGCTGAGAGGGTCAGACGACGCAGTTTAGCACTTGCCATAAAAGCATATCGGATGCCATGACCATAATAGGCAGGAAAGGAGAAGTCATAGCGCACTGAACGCTCATACTGATAGAGGCGGCTGTCGTAGTCGTCACTACGGAACCATCCTACGTTGGCGTGCAGTTGCAGCCAACGGTAGTTCCAATCGAACTGCTGGCTTACCATGATGCCACGACTGTTAACCTGCCCCGACAGGATGGTGCCGTCAACCTGGGTCTGGAGACCAATCAAGCCAGTATAGCGGAAAAGCAGGCGGGAGCGATGTTCGTAGCGATTCTGAATGAACGTCTTGTCGTCATTGTCTTGTTGACGGATGCGAAATCGGTATCGGCCTTCAAAATTACACCTATTTATATATACGCGCGCGAAGAGCAATGCATCAAGGGCATCGCTGGAGTCGCTGACACGGTAGCGTTTCCATGGGAAATGAGCGTAATCGACATATCCTTGCAATGAGAATTTACGCGAAGGCGTCCATGTTGAGCCAACATACAGACCATGTTCGTTCTGGGTGGAAGAACCCTCACCGAAACTCTGGGCATGGAAGGCCGTATAGCGCTTGTCGTAATAGCGATGCAAAGCCATCAACGTCACCTGCTCCGTAGCCCGCCAGCTGAAGACGTTGAGCGTAGCAAGTGCGCCGTCAGCGTTAACAGCCGTCTCGCCTGAGAACGAAATGGCAGCATTGGTATAACCGTAGTCAAGAGAGGCATTACAGAAGTTCTTGCCCTCCTGGGCATAACGCCGATAGTCGCTTGATTTCTGCGGAAACAACGAGGGGTTGAAATGGGAATACACAAGGTTAAGGTTAAAATAGGTGAGGGACGAGGAGAACGACGAGGAGAGATCTCGGCGCGTGGAGCCAGAGGAGGGAGTAAGCGAGAGGCGTAGACCGAGGTCGGTAAGATGGGTATTATTCTTTTTGCCCATCTCAGTAGGGGTACGGTGGTAGCCATCAGTGACAATGGTTCGTGCCGTTCCGTCGCTATTCAGGGTGGCATCAAGCGGTCGGTATGATGCAAAAGCCGTCAAGTGCCAGCTGTCAGCCAGCCGGACCGTGGCTGCTGCGCCTCGGAGATAGTTCTGTGACGAGCGTGAAGCATGGGCTGTAAGCACATGGGAACTACGACCCATCGACTGCAGAGAAGCCAGTTTTCCTAAATAGAATCCCGTATTCATAACCAGTCCCATGCCCATCTGCACTCGGTACATACCCACATTAAACTCTTCCAACCGCCCTATGTCACGCAACTGGAAATAATAGTTATAGTGGTCATAACCCAATTTATTGTCGTTGGAAAAGAAAGGTTCGCCCGCATCTTGCGCGGCAGTCAGACCAAATTTTATCTGGTTGTTATAGGTAAACTGGTAACGCAAATCGTGCCGATAAGGATAGCCCAAATAACCATCCTTATCACCCTTCCGCTCATAGCATGGAATCTTGCCTGACAGCATGATATTATGTTTGCCAAATTTCTTTACATTTTCAAGCGTCGGCCACACCTTTTTCGGGACTTCTTCGCCTGCTTCGACAAAGTGTTTAAGTAGCTCTCGAGTGTGATAATCGATGCTGGTCACCATGGTCAGTTCGTTCACGGAGCGAACAGGACCATAACGATAGACATAAGCCATGATATCTTCCACCTGACGAGCACTGAGAAACGGCAATTGTTCCAGCTGGTCACGCGTCATCTGATTCAGGTTTATTGGATGCTCGGCAACGGCTTCTAACTCCTCCATGGTCTGTTCGACGTCAGTACCATCCAAATCCTCATTCATGATCCAGTCTTGAACAGTCTGACGCCAGTCTGACTGTGCAGCAACAGGAGCAGCAACAAGACAAAACAGGATGAGAACAAGGTACTTCATAGTTCGGGGGTATTTGCCTACAACTGTCCAGACTCAACCATTAGCACGACACGCTCAGTAAGGCGGTCAACACCCTCGGCGTCATACTCTTTTTTCAGCGACGCACCGAAAGCCCAGGCAAACGCCTGATAGAAACCAGCCCGAACAGGACCGAGAAAGGCCTGAATGAGTTCATAGCTTGACGAATTGCTCTCACGATAAATAAGTTTGATAAGCAGCTTGCCCTGCGAATAAGTCAGCTTCTTCATGCGTGGTTTATACTCCTTCATGATGCTTTGTTCCACCCTTTTCATGTGAGCCTCTTTCGACTTCTTGTCGGGCAGTGTTTCAAGATATTCCGCCGTCTCCATCATTATCATGTTGGCCTCCTTGGCTATGGGCAACACTTTCTTGACGTTGTTGACCAGCCGCATATAGGCACGAGCCTGTTTCTTACTGCTGAACGATATGGGTGGATAGACATAGACATTATTCATCTCCATATACTGGATGCTGTCACCTCCTTCAAAGACCTTGCCTACCCTCACCGTAGGCACAAAGCTTGGGCTGTCCATATCGACCTTTTCCTGTTGGGCCGACATGGATGCTGGCAGCAGCAGTAACAGCAGCAGTATTTTCCTCATCTTTATTCAGAATATATCAGCTGCACCAAAGTCTGACCCACAGCCTTCAGTGTATTCTTATCCAGGTGCATCATGTCGTCGTAAACCGTATGCCACGTCGGACCGAACGAGCTCTGTGGACAATCCGGGTAATGGCTGATGATGTCGATACAAGGAATGCCTGCAACCTCGTTTACGGGGACATGATCGTCGGTGACATAGCCCATTCCCTTGTTGACAAAAACGCTGCCATAACCTAAGGCGCTGGCTGCCTGCCAGACTTTGCCAACCACCTTCTGCGCATACTGCAGCGAGTAACCCTCATAGTAGAATTTGGCGCCCTGACCACCCACCATGTCGAGCAATATGGCATAGCTATAGGAAGGAGCAGTTGATGAGCGGTGAGCGGCCCAATACCTAGAGCCCAATGCCCACGAATCAGCATCTGACTCGTTTGCCCATTGCGGCACGCCCCAGTCCTCAGCATCGAAACAAATGAAGTCGACCGTCACCCGCGCCGAGTCGTTCTGCTGTAATTGGCGTGCCAATTCCAGCATCACCGCCACGCCAGAAGCACCGTCGTTTGCCGCCATGACGGGTTTACGCCAATTGGCCGAATCGGGGTCGTTATCAGCCCATGGACGACTGTCCCAATGGGCACAGACAAGGATGCGGGGCTTCTGGGACGAACTGCCGGAAGCAGACTCTGACGACGATGGTTCAACCGTCGCAGAATCTCCTGGCACTGGGGCATAGGCATAAATATTAGTACTGCGCAGTATGGTGCCGTCATAGCCTTTCAGGTCGGCCTTTTGCATTTCAACCTGACAGCCGTATTGTCTAAACTTCTGTTCTATCCAAAGCGCACAGCGTTCATGAGCTTCGCTGTTCATAGTACGCGGGCCGAAGTTGCATTGTGCAGCGCAAAAAGCGTATGCCGAATCAGCATCAAAATCAACTGCTACCACCGTCTGCTTACTTTGCTGACTCTTCTTTGTTGTGCTGCAGCCGAAAAGGACAAAAGCCACTAAAAGAAAAGAAATGTATTTCATCTTCATCTGTTTTACCGTCTTACCATTTATACTCTGACCTTCTGCACCTGTCCCATGACGCGGAGGAAGTTGCCGCCCCATATTTTCTGGATGTCCCGCTCACTATACCCTCGTGCCATGAGCTGGCGGGTAAAGTTCAACATTTCCGACGAGCTGGCCAGTCCACGGATGCCGCCATCACCGTCAAAATCGGTACCGATGCCTACATGGTCGATGCCCATCACCTGTATAGCATGTTCCAGGTGGCGCAAGGCATCAAGTACGGTGGCCTCACCGTCCTGAACCAGGAAGCCATTATATATCGTCACCTGCATGACACCGCCTTTTGCAGCCAAAGCACGCATCTGGTCGTCCGTCAAATTACGGGGATGGTTGCACAACGCCCTGCAACTGCTATGACTACAGACGATAGGCTGCTGACTGATGTCCAGTGCATCGTAGAAACTCTTCTCCGAGGCATGACTCAGGTCGACCATGACGCCGAGGCGGTTCATCTCACGAATGACTTGTTTTCCAAACTGACTGACACCATTATGCGTATTACACCCACGGGCCGAGTCACAAATATCGTTGTCGCCATTGTGACAGAGAGTCATATAGACGATACCTCGCTGGGCAAAATGGTTCAGGTTCTGCAACTGGCCATTCAGCGCCAGTCCGTTTTCAATACCGAGCATAATGCTCTTGCGTCCTTGACGCTTGTCGGCATAGAGGTCTGCAGGCGTACGGGCTATGCTGAGGTAGTTTCTATTTTTCTCGACGAGTGCTTCTATCTTGTCGAAAATCAAATCGGCATATTCCACGGGACCAGCCACATCGAAGTCGACCTTCGACGAGAACGTCTCGCCAATCTTCGGCTGTGGCAAATAGGCCACCATGATGGTTGCATCCTGCCGACCTTCTGTCATCTTATGCAGGTCAACCAATATGCGTGAGTCACGACTGCCAAAGTTTACGCCCTGGGGGAAGAACATAGGGGTATCACAATGCGTGTCAAGTGTCAGAACGCGACGATGCAACCCACATACTTCATGATAATGAGCAGCCTGTCGAACAAGCCACGAGAAGAGTGGCGCACCCTCATCTTCTGACATACATTCGGGGTGCCATTGGACGCCAAGAATGCTCTTAAACTCCCTGCTCTCTATCGCCTCGATGATACCATCCGAGGACTTCGCAACAACCCGAAAACGGGGACCAGAATCTGCAACTGCTTGATGATGAAAAGAATTTACAAACAACTGACCGTCTGAGAGCTGGTCTTGATAGATATTATATAGGGTAGAATCCTGGTCTATCATCACGGAATGAGTGGGCTCACTACGGTCTGCATCTTGCGAGTGACGCACCTTTGCAATATCGCTGATGTCTTGGTTGACCTTACCTCCCAAAGCCATCACCAAGGTCTGAATGCCCCGGCAAATGCCCAGCATGGGAATCTGACGGTTATAGGCCAGCTGTGTGACAAGCAGTTCCGGAAGGTCACGCTCGCTGTTAATGCCTCCCAAACGAGGCGAGGGCTCTTCACCAGCATACAAAGGGTTAAAGTCAGCACCACCACTCAGGAGCAGACCATCCAGACGTTCCAATGTATTGATCAGGACATCCGTATCTGCAACGGGAGGAATGATTACCGGCACACCTCCGGCACGCACGACAGACTTGTAATAGCCTTCGGCCAGTTGACACGACTGTTCACTATAGTTACCTGTAATGCCTATTACAGGTTTCTTGCTGGCTTCCGGGAATGAGGCATAGGCCTCCGCAAGACGAGACTGCCAAGAGAAGCGGTTTTTCATATTTTATTCATCAATAGTTACTGGTATCTCACGCTTGATACTCTGCTCCAGAGATATCAAAGTCTCCGTAGCCACCACGCCGGGGATGTCCTGCAAGCGGCCATTCAGAAGGTGCATCAGCTGTTCATTATCACGGGCATAAAGCTTCACCAGCATGGTGTAGGGTCCCGTAGTGAAGTGGCATTCTACAACTTCAGGTATCTTTTGCAGACACTCCACAACATCCTTGTACATAGAGCCACGCTCCAGCGTGATGCCGACATAAGTACAGGTGGAATATCCCAGGCTCTTAGGATTGACGTCAAAACCACTGCCCATGATGACGTCACCCTCTATCAGGTGCTGCACTCGCTGGTGGATGGCAGCGCGTGAGACATTACATTCGGTGGCAACATCCTTAAAAGGAATGCGTGCATTCTTGGACAGAATGCTGAGGATTTTTTTGTCTAAGTTGTCTATTTTATCCATTGCTTATTGTTTGATTATGGAGTTACTATGTTACAAAAAGTAAGCAAAAGTACGCATTATTATTGAATTATGCAACATTTTCCCCACAAAAAACGCGCAAAGGATGCTTTTTTAGTGACTTTTATCCATTTAGCGTTTACGAATGAGTGTCAAACCGTCGCGCAAAGGGAGTATGACACGCTCTACCCTATCGTCACGCCGAACATAGTCGTTGAAGGTCTCAATGCCTTGAGTCTGGGCATCGCGGCTATAGGCGACATCAACCACATGTCCATCCCACAACGTGTTGTCAGCCAAAATAAAGCCTCCTGGTCTGAGCACGGTGAGCACCATTTCATAGACTTCGCGGTAGGTACGCTTGTCGCCGTCCATAAATGCCATATCAAAGGTGACGCCGAGCTTAGGAGCCTCAGTCACGGCATCGCCAATTAGAAACCGTATCTTGTCGGCAACGGGCGACTGCTCTATCCAAGGGCGGGTGAAATCTTCTTGTTCGTCATTGATTTCAAAAGTGTACACCATGCCACCCTCTTCCAGACCTTCGGCCATGCAAATGGCAGAATAACCACTGAACGTTCCTATTTCCAGGATGTTTTTCGGTCTAATCATGTGTACCAGCATCCGCAACAGCCGTCCTTGCAAATGGCCGGAAGCCATTCGCCCATGCAACATGTGGATGTTGGTAGCCCGCCAGAGTCTGTACAAATACTCCGGCTCTGGGTCTATATGACGCTCTATGTACTCCTCAATCGTCACCGCTTCCCATCATTCCTTCATTTCTACATTTACATTTCTTTCATTCCTTATTTCTTTCATTTCTCATTTGAGACAACGCCTCTATTGCCAATCGGTAAGAGTCCAGCCCAAAGCCACAAATGACTCCCTTGCAAGCGGCCGAGATAAAGGAATGATGGCGGAACTCCTCGCGCTGGTGGACGTTGGAGATATGCACCTCGATAACGGGGCACTTCAACGAACGGATACAGTCGTGAAGAGCCACAGAAGTGTGGGTATAGGCACCTGCATTGAGTACCACGCCGTCAAAGCTAAAGCCCACCTCCTGCAACTTATTGATCAGTTCTCCCTCAACGTTGCTCTGGTAGTAGGCTATCTCCACGTCAGGATAGTGTGACTGCAACTGGGGGAGATACTGCTCGAACGACGAACTGCCATAAATACCCGGTTCACGGACGCCCAACAGGTTTAAATTCGGTCCATTAATGATTTGGATTTTCATATTTCATTTTATTTTATTACCTTTGCATCGGCAAAGGTACAAATAAGCAAGCGAATAACCAAATTTATTTGGCTTTTTCCTGACGTAAGTGCCTTCTATAAAAGAAAAAGGTCAAATCATAAAATGGAAACGAACAAGCATACACCCACTAACATCGTCAGGGCCTACAGCCGTTATCTGAAGTTGCAACGGGGCTATTCCAAGAATACCCTCGATGCCTACGAGCGCGACTTGCTGAAACTGCTCAACTACTTAGAGCAGGAAGATAAGCACGTTTTGGACGTCGAACTGTCCGACCTCCAACAGTTCGCGGCATCGCTACACGACATTGGCATCCATCCACGCTCACAATGCCGCATACTCAGCGGTGTACGTTCATTCTTCCGTTTCCTGCAATTAGACGGCTACCGTGAAGACGACCCGACAGAGCTATTGGAATCACCCGTCCTGGGCGAGCACCTGCCAGAAGTGCTCTCGGCCCAGGAGGTAGACCTGTTGGAGAACAGCATTGACCTCTCAAAATGGGAGGGTCAGCGCAACAAGGCTATCATCGAAGTGCTCTTTTCCTGCGGACTACGCGTCAGCGAACTGGTACAGCTGAAACTCAGCAACCTCTATCTTGACGAACAGTACGTCCGCGTCTTCGGAAAGGGTTCCAAGGAGCGTCTCATCCCCATCTCGTCAAAAGCCATCAAAGAGTTGGACTACTGGTTTATGGACCGTAACCTCATGACCATCAAGCCTGGCGAGGAAGACTATGTCTTCCTAAACCGTCGTGGCAGCCACCTTACGCGTACCATGATACTAATCATGATTAAGCAGCAGGCCAAAGAAGCCGGGATTCAGAAGACCATCTCCCCCCACACCCTGCGACACTCCTTTGCCACATCACTTCTTGAAGGTGGTGCAGACCTTAGGGCCATCCAGGCCATGCTGGGCCATGAATCCATAGGCACGACAGAAATTTACACCCACATCGACATGAGTACCCTGCGCCAGCAGATTCTCGAACACCACCCCCGTAACATGAAAAAGCGGTAAGCATAGCATCACAACTAAAATATGCTGCCATCAGTGGAAAATTGTCCATTTCCCATTGTTTATTGGATTTTTTTTGTACCTTTGTATCCCATAAGAACATAATAAACGAAAAATGAACAAGGCAATGATTGCTTTCGTCCTGTGCTGCTGCATGATTTCGTGCACCAAGGACGAAGCCCCGAACAATGAGTGCGACATCGAGAGTGCCTGGGTGGAAGGCTCGGAACTGGAGAAGATTTTCTACGATACGGCAGAGATGCGCAAAGAGAACATCAGCTCGAAAGAGACGAGTATCACGTTTGTCGTGCGCTCAATGGCAATGGTGCCAACGGAGATTCCAGTATACTTCAAGATTACCTCCAAAGCCACCATCGAACCGGCAAGCGGCTCGCCGCAGGATTTTACGAAAGGGTCTGTCACCTACACCGTCACCTCTGAGGACGGACAATGGAAGCGTACCTACAAAGTCGCATTTACGGAGCCCATGCTGCCCAAGAGCAGGCACTCGTTCGAGTATGCAGACACGGCGGGAGGCGGTATTTTCATCAAGAACTGGTATCATCAGTTTTATGAGATTGACGAGTACGGCGAGACCCAGAGACTCTGGGCGTCGGGCAATCCCGGCTTCGCCTTGACATTGTTTTCCGGAGCTGGGCCCGAAGAGTTCCCAACCTATATGTCTGATGCAGGGTTTGAGGGTAATTGCGTACGCTTAGAGACGATGTCCACAGGAGAACTTGGTAAGAGCATGGGCAAGCCCATCGCTGCAGGCAACCTCTTCCTGGGCAAGTTTAACGTAGACATGTCTGCGATAGACCCGCTGAAAGCTACGGAGTTTGGCGTGCGGTGGGACAGGGAACCAGTGCGCATCACAGGCTATTACAAATACAAGCCAGGAAAGGACTTCACTAACGCTGAGATGGTCATCGATCCCAACCGTACCGACGAAGCCAGTGTCTACGCGGTGTTCTATCGCAATGTCGATGCTGACGGCAAGCCATACTTCCTCTATGGTGGCGACGTGGCTGATCTCGACAAGGTTCTGGACAACCTCCTGGTGTATAAGATGGCCAGAGTGCCCTCTCTGCCGCCTACGGATCAATGGACACACTTTGAGATGTTCTTCGAGGGCGAGAACGCTCCAGCCGAGATAGTGGCCAACAAGGGCTGCAACCTGGCGATAGTCTTCTCGTCAAGTAAGAGCGGTGCCCAGTTCGAGGGAGCCATCGGCAGCATACTCTATATTGATGAGGTGGAAGTGTGGTATGAAGTGGAAAATTGAAGAGTAAGAATCGGCTACGCCGTGAAGATAGAAGAATGAAGATGAAAAAGAATATTATTATCGCGATAGGAATGACGGTGCTGGCCTTCGGTATGTCAAGTACCGTGAAGGCAGGCGTACTCGACAGTCTGCAGATCAGGGGCCGTGTAGGATACAGTATTGGAGGGACCTCCCCCATCCCATTGCCTGAGAGCATCCGTAGCATCGACAGCTACAGTCTGACGCCATCGTTCTTGGTGGGCTTCGATGCCAAGTTGCCGCTGAATGGGAAGTGGGGCATCAACGCCGGACTGCACTTTGAGAATAAGGCGATGAAGGCCGAAGTGACCACCAAATCATACCACATGGAGGTCATCAAAGGAGGCTCACATCTATCAGGACTCTTTACTGGTCATGTCAGCCAGAAGATTACCCAGTGGATGCTGACCGTCCCTGTCCAGGCTACTTTGGAACTGGGTAAGAAAGTCATGCTAAGAGGCGGCCCATACGTGTCATTCCTTCTGAGCAAAGAGTTCAGCGGAATTGCTTCCGACGGTTATCTGCGTGAGGGCAATCCTACTGGCGCCAAGATCCTGATGGGCAACAAGGAAGGCGAGTGGGCTACATATGAATTCGACGACGACTTGCGAACCGTACAGTTTGGCATCGGTGTTGGTGCCGACTGGCAGGTTTACAAGCGCCTCGGGCTGTCTGCCGACCTGAACTGGGGTCTGACAGGCATCTTCCCCAGTGATTTCAAGACCGTAGAGCAGACCCTTTATCCCATCTATGGCACAATAGGCGTATTCTACAGGCTCAAGTAGAGAAGTTTCTACATCCTTCACTACACCTCGGAGAGCTTTGAAACGGCAAAAAACAAGGTGTGCAAAAAAAACTTTGCACACCTTGCTTATTCTTTTTAATGAGTCACGCGTTAGATAATGCGCTTTAATACTCATCCTCATTGAAAATCTTAAAACAATAATTAAATGCAATTTTTTTATTTTTTCATACTTTATTTGTGTTATCTCGTTTTTTTTCTTTATTTTTGCAATCGATTTTATGAATATTATCTATTAGCATATGCCAGTAAAAATTTTGAGTGTTGACGACGAGATGGACCTCGAATTGTTGTTGACACAGTATTTTAGAAGACAAATTAGAAAGGGAGTCTACGAGTTCAAGTTCGCTCATAACGGTCTTGAAGCGCTCACTATGTTGCTCAAAGAGAAGGATTTCGACATCATCCTATCTGATATTAACATGCCAGAAATGGACGGTCTGACGCTACTCACAAAGGTTAATGAGATGCAGAACCCCGCCCTTAAGTGTATCATGGTGTCGGCTTATGGCGATATGGGTAATATCCGCCAGGCCATGAACAATGGCGCCTTTGACTTTGCGACGAAACCTATCGACCTGGATGACCTAAGTCTGACAATTGAGAAGGCTGTTGAGCAAATCAACTACATCAAGACCATGGAAAAGGAGCATAGTCAGCTGGAGTCAATCAAGGGCGACTTGGCTGTGGCCAAGGAGATTCAGCAGGCTATCCTGCCTCGTATCTTCCCGCCATTCCCTGAGAATGCCAGTCAACTGGATATTGCCGCATCTATGAATGCAGCTAAGGACGTTGGTGGCGACTTCTACGACTTCTTCCGTATTGATGAAAATCGCATTGGCTTTCTTGTTGCCGACGTGAGTGGAAAGGGTGTTCCCGCAGCCATCTTCATGGCCGTGAGTCGAACCTTGATTCGATCTACCGGTATCAGAGGCGCAGGGGCAGCGGAATGTATGGGCTACTCGAACGACCTCCTGACGAACGAATCGGTAAACAGCATGTTTGTAACCGTTTTCTATGGCATATACAATATCCAGACGGGCGAGGTGACCTATACCAATGCTGGTCATAACCCTCCATATCTGATAAAAGCCGATGGTAGTATCGAGCAACTGCCACTATCGAAGAATATTGCTGCAGGAGTCTTCGAATCATTCGAGTTCTCAGAAGATACCCTCCAGTTAGAGCATGGCGACATGCTGTTGCTATACACTGACGGCGTGACTGAAGCTACCGACATAGAATTCAAGGAATATGGCGAGAAGCGCCTTGAAGAGCTAATCAAACAGAACGCGAAGGTTGACTGCCAGACAATGATAGACACTGTGAAAGCCGACGTTAAGGCATTTGCAGGCGAGGCTAAACAGAGCGACGATATAACACTGCTTGCACTGAAGAGATTATAATAAAGGTGGAAAGGTGAAAAGTTGAAAAACTAAAAGAGTGAAAAAGGGAACAATCATAACCGGATGTTTAGTACTTCTGCTGGTGGGGACTACCGCCGCGGGATACATTGGTTGGATGTCGGAAACCCAAAAAGTGAAGACACTTCAGGCTCAGATAGAAGTCATGAAGAAGCAGGAACTGCGCTCTACGGTTCTACGAAGCGTCAGTGCCCAAATGGAGGAAATCGCCAATGAGCAGAGAGAAATTTCTGATGAGAAGCGCGAGGAAGCTCTGCAACAGACGAAGGTGGCCAACGAGATGCGTCAGCGTTCAGAAATAGAGCGTCAGAACGCCCTCGAGGCAGAGCGATATGCCTTGGCATCGGAGAAGAAAGCTAAAGAGGCATCTGCGATAGCCGATAGTCAACGTTTGGTAGCAGAACACCAGCGTGTACAGGCGATATTCTCGAAAAACAAAGCCGACACACTGAGTTACATTGCCCTTGGACGTTCATTAGGCTCCGTTTCCACATTGTTGGCTCAGGCCGGTAATGAGGAATCTGCAATCCCACTTACCTATGCATCCTACCTCTACACATCACGCTATAAAGGCGATGTCTATCATCAAGCCGTCTTTAAACCACTTATGAATGCAAGTAGAAGTGTTAACACTTGGAGTGAGCATACAGGTGCCATAACAGACTTCACATATATGCCTGGCGAAGAAAACAAACTTATCACCTTAAGTAATTACGGCGAGATTATACTCTGTGAGCGACAGGGTGACCGACTACTGACAAAAACACTCTTCAAGGACAGTCAGTTTGACTTCCGTGATGTGGACATCGAAGAATCCACTGGCACTA
>JAEEGG010000757.1_pt1 | contig 95087 bp, 81 predicted proteins | sample 9134161 | NCBI WGS metagenome assembly JAEEGG01 (sample SAMN16246543, study PRJNA631951) | gut metagenome | biome: gut microbiome; feature: rumen; material: CR-attached | host: Bos | place: Iran: Karaj | collected 2018-10
GAAGTAGTCGGCGTCCATCGGGATGGTGTAACCTTTAGGAATATAGGTGTAGGTCTTGTCCTCGCTGGAAGCGACGATGTCAACCTTGCCGAACAACTTGGCTTCCTTGGCGGCCTTCTTAGCCCAGACACCAGTCTGGAGATAAGCAGCCTTGGTCTTCATAAGGTTGGCGGGCACAGTGAAGAACTGTGTGCTGGCACCACCACCGAGGAAGAGAATCTCGTACTCCTCAGGGATGTTGAGAAGGTCGCGCCACAGTTGGCGGGTCTCAGCCATGATACGCTCCCAACCTGGGGTGCGGTGTGAGATTTCAGCGATGCCGATGCCAGTGTTGTCGAAATCATAGAGCGCCTTGACGGTGCTTTCAATAGCCTGCTTGGGCAGAACGCAGGGACCTGCGTTGAAGTTAAATGCCTGTTTCATTACGATTTGTTGTTTAATGTATTGGTTTATAATTTGTTGATTAAGTTTTGTCGCTTTATTTTGCTGCAAAGATAATAATTAAAACGGTGTGAACGTACTTTTTTGTCAGATAAATGGCTCGTTTCGTTGAGTTGAAAAAAAAATCATTAAAATAATTGCCAGTTCAAAAAAAAGTTGTACTTTTGCACACTCAAAATTTAAAGGAAAGAAAGCGATGAAAAAAGACATTCACCCCAAGAACTATCGTCTGGTTGTTTTCAAAGATATGTCTAACGAACAGACCTTCATGTCTCGTTCCACGATTAACACCAAAGACACTATCGTCTGGGAAGACGGCAAGGAATATCCTCTGGTGAAACTTGAAATCTCCAGCACTTCACACCCGTTCTATACTGGTAAGATGAAGCTCGTCGACAGCGCCGGTCGCGTTGATAAGTTCAACAACAAGTATAAGAAGTTCTTCGAAAAGAAAGAAGCCAAATAATATAGAGAAGGTGTTAAAGAAACAAGCTCTCGGAGTCCTGCCGGGAGCTTTTTTTGTCTCAAAACAATCTTGGCACTGTTCTTGACCAACCCCTTGTCTTATCATTAATACATCCCTTGCGCTGACATTCTGTCAGTACTGAATTCAATCCTATGAAATATAAAGATGATAACTTTTTGATGACCGATATGATTGACTCCAATAACGCGGAGTTCATACCGGTGTTAACAATCGACGACATCCGACTTAATCACGACGATGAGGTGCCGGAAGAGCTGCCTATCCTGCCGCTCCGTAACTCGGTGCTTTATCCAGGCGTGGTGATCCCCATCACGGTGGGACGTGATAAGTCCATCCAACTGGTCAAAGAATACTACAAGAAACGTAAACCAATCGGTGTGGTTGCACAAAAGGACTCCAACGTCGAGGACCCTGGCTTCGAGGATCTTTATCCCGTGGGTACCGTGGCGCAAATCCTCAAGACCTTCCAGATGCCCGATGGAAACCTCACCGTCATCATCCAAGGCAAACGCCGCTTCGAGTTGGTGAACATGCTACAGAACGACCCCTATTTCATCGCGACAGTAGCGCCTTTCCAAGCCTCTGAGGAGATCCCGCGCGACCGTAAATTCAAAGCTTTGATACAGTCTGTCAAAGAATTGGCCGTTCAAGTCATCTCGCGTAGCCAACGCCTCCCAGAAGAAGCGGACTTCGCCATCAAAAATATCGACAACCCATTCTTCCTCCTGAACTTCGTGGCTAACAATGTGGACGTGGACCTGCCGACGAAACAACTGCTGCTCGAATGCTCTAACGTCACCGACATGGCTAACAACCTTCTCGGAATCCTAACCACAGAGCAACAGATGATTGAGCTGAAACAGCAAATCCAGAGTAAAGTCAAGAACGACCTCGACAAGCAACAGCGCGAGTTCCTGCTTAACCAACAGCTGCGTACCATCCAGGAAGAACTGGGTGGAACCCCTAACGAGCATGACATCAATGAGCTTCAGGAGAAAGCCAAAACCAAGAAATGGCCCAAAGAGGTGCAGGAGGTGTTCGACCGTGAGCTGAAGAAACTGGAACGTACGAACGCCCAAGCCGCGGAATATGGCATCCAGCTGAACTACTTGCAGTATCTTGTTGACCTGCCGTGGATGGAGTACACCAAAGACAACTTCGACCTGAACCGCGCCAAGCGGATCCTCGATGCGGATCATTTCGGTCTCGACAAGGTCAAAGACCGTATCATCGAGCACCTCGCCGTGCTTAAGCTGAAAAACGACATGAAGTCACCTATCCTCTGCCTGGTGGGTCCTCCTGGCGTTGGCAAGACCTCGCTGGGCAAGTCCATCGCCCGCGCGCTGAATAGGAAATATGTCAGAATGTCACTCGGTGGACTGCGTGATGAGTCGGAACTCCGTGGCCATCGGAAGACCTACATCGGTGCCATGCCGGGTCGTATCATCCAAAACCTCCGCAAGGTAAAGTCAGGGAATCCTGTTTTTGTCCTTGACGAAATAGATAAGGTGAGTGGCAACAACATCAATGGTGATCCTCAGGCTGCGCTTCTCGAGATTCTCGACCCGGAACAGAACGCTACCTTCTATGATAACTTCCTCGAGTTGGACTACGACTTGTCAAAAATCTTGTTCATCGCCACTGCTAACACGCTGTCAACCATCCATCCAGCCCTTCGCGACCGTATGGAGATCATCGACTTGTCAGGCTACCTCCGTGAAGAGAAATACGAGATTGCCAAACGGCATCTGATCCCAAAACAGCTGAAAGAGCACGGCCTTGATGCCAAACAGGTTTCTTTCCCGAAAGACGTGGTGATGCACATCATCGACGACTATACCCGTGAGGCGGGCGTGAGAAACTTGGAACGCAAGATTGCTGATGTGATGCGTTCACGCGCTAAGGAAGTGGTGACCAACGAAGTGGTGGATAAGAAGGTGACGTTAGCAGAGATCAGTAAGGTGTTGGGTGTGCCTATGCACCACGACGAGGACGAGGTGCGTCATTCTGTGCCAGGTGTGGCTACAGGATTGGCATGGACCTCGGTAGGAGGGGAGATCCTCTCTATTGAAGTGAGCCTCAGCCATGGTGGTGGCCGTCTCTCGCTTACAGGTAACCTCGGTGAAGTGATGAAGGAATCGGCAACCATCGCCTACGAGTTTATTAAAGCACATGCTTCATTATTGGAGATTAATCCTGATGTTTTTGATACATGGAATGTCCACGTTCATATACCAGAAGGCGCAACACCTAAAGATGGCCCTTCGGCAGGTATCACCATGTTGGCTGCCCTGACCTCGGCGTTCACACAACGCAAAGTCAAGAGCCAACTCGCCATGACGGGTGAGATTACCCTCAGAGGACGGGTGTTGCCTGTGGGTGGCATCCAAGAGAAGATTCTTGCCGCCAAACGCAACGGCGTCACTGATCTTATCCTCTCCATTGATAACGAACGTGATATCAAGGATATCAAAGAAGACTATATTAACGGACTGAATTTCCACTATGTTACCAATATGATGGAAGTCATTGACTTGGCACTGGAGAAAGAACAGGACAAGAACGAATTGGATTACAATAAATACCTCCTCAACTTGAGGACAGAAGTCATTGGGTTTAAGAATAGTTGAGAATTGAGAGCTGAGTTGGAGGTTAGAGTTGGACCAACTCTCTCTCAATTCTCATTTTTAAATTAATTCAAGGTTCGGTGAGGGTCAGAAAGCGTAAGTGAAATGAACATAAAAAAACTAATCAATATTTGTGTGGCGTTGCTGCTGCTTTTTGGCTGCGGAAGGAGGGAGAATCCAAACGAGGGGCTTTCTATCTTCCGGTACAACGAGGCATCGGGTATCTTGACCTTGGACCCTATCTATGCAAAAGATTTGCCTCATATCTGGGCGTGTAACCAGCTCTACAGCAGCTTGGTGGCTTTCGACGAAGAGATGAATGTCGTCCCTCGTCTGGCTCGATCATGGGACATCAGTGATGACGGTAAGACCTATACCTTTCATCTTCGAGACGATGTGCTGTTTCATGCCGACACTTCCATGCCAGTGCGACGTGTCTTGACGGCAAGCGATGTGTGTTATTCATTTAACCGTGTGATGGATCAGTCGTTGAACTCTCCAGGCACATGGATTTTCTCCTCGGTGGCCAAAGAGGGTGATCAATACGCTTTCCGTGCTTTGGACGACACCACCTTCCAAGTGGAACTTGCTCAGCCTTACCCTGCTTTCCTTGGCATCCTCTCCATGACATACGCATCGGTGGTTCCTCACGAAGCCGTGGAATACTATGGGGATGAGTTCCGCCGTCATCCTGTGGGTACAGGCCCGTTCCGCTTTCAATATTGGAAAGAGAATGTGAAACTCGTCCTGCGCAAGAACCCGGATTATTTCGAGACGGATGGGGCAGGGAAGCGGTTGCCCTATCTTGATGCCGTGGCCATCAGTTTTCTCATAGACAAACAGGTGGCTTTTTTGGAGTTCATCAAAGGGAAGTTCGACTTTATGTCGGGCATCGACGCGCGTTACAAAGACGAGCTGCTGACTTACGACGGCCATTTGAGGAAGAAATACGAGGATAAGATTGAATTGCTTACCGGACCGTACCTGAATACGGAATATATGGCTTTTTTCATCGATCCGAACGACACGCTGGGTAGCACTCGTTCTCGGGCTCTTCGGCAGGCAGTGAGTCTCAGTGTTGACCGTGAGAAGATGCTGCGGTATCTTCGTAACGGCATTGGCTATCCTGGTACGGGTGGAATGATTCCTTCAGGACTTCCTGGACATAACGACACCATCGGCTATGGCTATGACTTCAAACGTGCACAGCAGCTGATCAAAGAACACCATCTGGAAAACTATCCTTTGCACCTCTCTACCACCGCGGATTATGCCGACATCGGGAAGTTTGTACAGTCGCAGGTGGAGCAGGTCGGGCTTCAATGCAAGATGGAGGTGATACCCCCAGCGACACTTCGTAGCATGAAAGCCAATGGAAGCCTGTCGTTTTTCCGATCTTCGTGGGTAGCTGACTATCCTGACGCCGAGAACTACTTATCCCTCTTCACTACCTCAAATTTCTGCCCTGAAGGTCCTAACTACACGCATTATTCCAATCCTCAATACGACCGGCTGTACAAGCAGGCGATGGCTTGCACGGATCCTGACCAACGGGCGGCCTTGTATGAAGAGATGGATCGTTTGATGATGGCTGACGCGCCAGTGGTGGTGCTGTTTTATGATGAGGTGTTAAGGTTTGTGAATCAACGCATCACGGGAATGGAGAGCAATCCCACCAATCTTCTTGATTTGAGGAAAGTCAGTTTTTCTGACTAAGAATACAGCCTCAAATTACCTTTTTTTATTTCTTTACGAATTTTTTTGAAAATATCGCTTGCGATATAAAAAAGAATTTGTAATTTTGCATCGTGAACGATATAAATCGAACTATGGAATACGAACAGCTGAAACTAAACAACCAATTGTGCTTCCGTCTTTATACTGCGGCGCGACTCACGATGGGAGTCTATCACCCCTATCTTGACCCGTTGGGAATCACCTATCCTCAGTATCTTGTGATGTTGGTGCTTTGGGAGTGTGACAAACAACCGGTGAACGACATTGCGCATAAGTTGATGTTGGAGACCAACACGGTTACACCGCTTCTGCAACGGATGGAGAAGGCGGGGCTGGTCACACGCACCAAGGGCAAGGAAGATACCCGCCAACGTATTGTCTCTTTGACACAAAAAGGACTGGCCATGCGTGAGCAGGCGAAGCATATTCCCGAGTGCCTCAGTGCTGAAATCATTGAAAAGACAGGGGAGGAGGAAGCTTATTTGCAGATGATTCCTACGCTTGACAAACTCATCGAAGGACTTAAACTGAACAATCAACAATTAAACAATTAAACAAATAAACAATCAACAATTAAACCTTATTTATCATGGACAAACAGAAATCAATCAATGCGTTACAGTTTTTTGTAACCAATCTTTCCAATCAGGCTTTTGGACACAAACTTCAAGGCAAGATCTTTGCTGATCAAGGTTTCTCCAAACTTGGGGAGAAGTACATGGCTCATTACGAAGAGGAAATGGGCTGGGTGGACAAGTTCATCGGTCGTCTCCTCGACCTCGGTGGTGAATTGAAGCACGAAGTGCGTCAGGAAGGTACCCTTCTCACCGATCCTTGCGGATACATCAAGTTCGATCACCGTGTCTCTGTCGAAGGCATTGAGTTCCTTCGCAAATGCATGAGCGAGATCTGCGAAGATGTCACGACCTTCGACATCATGAAGGAATACCTCAAAGACGAAGAGGAAGACATGTACTGGAGCGAGACGCAACTGGCCCTCATCGAGAAGATTGGATATCAAAACTGGCTCGTGAAGCAAATGTAAAAACTGAATACAGGTATCATCGGAAAAAACACAAAAAATGACTGCAATATATGACTTTAAAGCCCTGAACAATAGGGGAGAAGAGGTGGATATGTCCCAATATAAAGGGAAGGTCCTTATGATTGTTAACACTGCCTCGAAATGCGGATTCACTCCACAGTATGACGGCTTGGAGGCTCTTTATAAGAAATACAAAGACCAAGGTCTGGTGATTCTGGGTTTCCCATGTGACCAATTCAAGCATCAGGAACCCGGCTCTGATGAGGAAATCGCCGAGTTCTGCCGTCTCAATCACGGTGTGACCTTCCCGCTGATGAAGAAAATAGATGTCTTCGGCGAGAATGCTCACCCTATCTTCAAATATCTGACGGCGCAGGTGCCGAACGAGGAAGTTCACGGACTGAAGGACAAAGCCACCATGAAACTCGTTGATAGCATCAGCAAGGCTGATGGCCGTAAGGATGGCGAAATCCGTTGGAACTTCACTAAATTCCTCATCTCGAAGGATGGCAGTGTCATCAAGCGTTTCCCACCGGTAGCCAAACCCGAGGACATGGAAGCCGAGATTGAAGCGATGATAAAGTGAGAAATGAATACGGGACATGCGACTCGTGTCCCAATACTAATCAATAAATCTGAAAAAAATGGAAACAAAAGAACAAGTTCTGCAAGCCATGCGTGAAATTGGCGCTCCCGTCAATGCAGGCAAAATCGCTGAAGTGACAGGTCTCGACCGCAAGGTGGTTGACAAGGCTTTCGATGCCCTGAAAAAAGAAGGTGCCATTGTGTCGCCCGTCCGCTGCAAGTGGGAACCAGCAAAATGATGGAGTGACCTTGCATGAAAACAATGGATCTAAGTGCTTACATAGCGAATAGTATCCAAGGTATCATGGCGAAAGCTTGCCTGAACGTGTTGGGTAATCCGCGTGAAGTCTCTTTTATGGCGCGGATGCAACGCGTGATGGGTAAGGCTGAACGGCGGCGCAAAGGGTGTCTCGAAAAAGAGGGACTTGAGGTGCCGCCGTTCCTCATCGCCAGCATTGCCACTACTTGCAACCTTCAGTGCAAAGGTTGTTACGCTAGGAAAAATGGCATCGCCGGTGACACCCCTGTCAAGACAAGCCTGTCGGGCGAACAGTGGAGTGCTATCTTCAAGGAAGCCGCTGAACTTGGTGTCAGCTTCTGCCTTCTTGCCGGAGGTGAACCCTTGATGCGACGTGACTTGTTGGAAAGTGCTGCAGACGTAGAGGACATCCTTTTCCCAGTATTCACCAATGGTACCCTCATCGGATCCTTTTACATCGATTTCTTCAAACGTCACCTCAACATGATTCCTGTCATCAGTATTGAGGGTGAGTTGGCAGCCACCGACAGCAGGCGCGGTAAAGGTGTGTTCCAACGTGCCATTCGCTCCATGGAGATGCTACATGAAGAGAAGCTTTTCTTTGGAGTCAGCATTACCGTGACTACTGAGAATTACCACGACGTCACCTCAGAGGACTTCCTTGCCCATCTCGTCTCCCTGGGGTGTAAACTCCTGTTTTATGTGGAATATGTGCCTTTCGATGAAAGCACCGAACATCTGGCCTTCCGTGACGAGCATGTCGCCGAGATGGAGCAGCTTTTGGAAAGCCGCCGTGAGCAGTTCAAGGAAATGATATTCCTGAGCTTTCCGGGAGATGAGAAAGCCCTTGATGGTTGTCTGGCCGCAGGAAGAGGCTTTTTCCATATCGGCCCAGACGGCAGTGCCGAACCTTGCCCATTCTCCCCATTCAGCGACCGTAACGTGGCACAGACAGGACTTCGAGATGCCCTCGCATCACCACTTTTCCGCAACATCCGCAACGCACGCGCTCTCGGATGGGAACACACAGGCGGCTGCACGCTTTATGAGCACCGCGACGAGGTGAAAAAGATGATGAATTAATCGACCTTCATGTTATTTTTCGGTTTACCTTTGCAACTAAATACCTACAAAAGACACACCGAAAAAGAATGGCATCTTCCGAGTCATACGGAGCCGACAATAGCAATAAGGAAATAACTCATGCCGAATTCAACGCATTGGTACTTCGGCATAAGGCTTTGATTTGGCATATCTGTTCCAGTTATAGACTGGGAAGTGCTTGGAGAATAGAAGATTGTGTTCAAGAGGTGATTATTAACCTATGGCGTAGTTTTAGTGGTTTCGAAGGGCGTTGCTCGGAAAAAACCTGGGTGTGGCGAGTGGCGACGAACACCATGCTGATGCTGCGACGCAAAGATGTCAGAAGCCCGCAAACGGAGTCCATCGAGTTGCAAACAGTGGAAAAACGGGGTGACGATTCTAGCAACGACAACTACCAGCAACTACATCAACTCATTGATGCCCTGCCCGAAGAAAGTGCAATGATCATCCGCGCCTTCCTTGATGGCTTTTCCTACAAGGAGATTGCCGAAATGACTCATTGTTCTGTGGGTGCTGTGGCTATGCGCATCGCTCGACTCAAGTTGAGACTAAAAAAAATGTACGAAAAAGAGAATCATTTATGAGTATGAAAAACGACATAAAAGCAATGAACTCAAGGACTCAACGTGACGACTTCAAAACCCAATGGCAAAGATGCCAACAATGGGAGGAACAGAACGCAAAGTCAGTACCTGATGACCAGACTTTCTTATCTTGGGCGGAAAAGGCGCAACAAAGCCCCGCTGGTTTAGAGTGGAGACCCGACACAATTGCCTTACACCATCACAGACGCTGGATGCCCTACACTGTCGCCGCCAGCATCATCATCGCAATGAGCCTCATCGGACTGTCCCGTCATGGCCGAACCGACAACCCACTTCCTACGGCTCAAGAAGTAACCGTGGAAAGCCAAACTATCCACTTTATCTGCAACAACGGCTGCTCTGCGCAGGACATCATGCTCTTGGCCAATAAAGTCATTAAATAGCAAAACACAAATACAATGAAAAACCTCGTCCCATATCTCGCCTTAATCCTTGCCTTATGGCTGCCAGCCTGCAAAGGGAGGATCACATCCCCCGAGGCGACACCCTGCGAAAAGGCCGCGATGGAATTGTACTGTAAGTACGCCGATAACGCCAATCTTACCGTGGCCTTTCTCGGCGACTTATCTGTCAACGGAAAATGCATCGATGCCTTGATGCTGCAAGCCGATAATGAAACGGAGTGGGAAACACTGAAACGAGATTTTGGCTTTTTGTCTTGCGACACGGCTGTCTTAAATGGCTTCTCTGAGGATAAACCTGTCATGATGGGTGTCGGCATCGAAGCTGAATTTTTGGATGAGGCTATTCTCGACACTTTGACTGACATCAGTCACATACCCGATGAAGACATTGACAGATTCACCCTCATCGTTGCCGATAAGATCCGAGAAATCATGAACAGTTTCCAAGCTCCTGATTCCTTGTTGCCTGATATGGCCATCGTCATCGGAGAGGGGGAGATAGAACATGAAGCCAATGACCATACCTACGATGACTACATCATGACCGTCTCACGCTCAGTGGTTATAGGGATGATTAATGAAAAACTCCATAAAAAAACGTCCTCGGATTCCGGCATTCAACAGCAAATAAACTGGAACGACAGCATCATGGAAGATGCCCAAACGCATGGACACATCGGCTACATCACTGCTGCTGACAACGAAAACCGTGCCTTATGGCTGTTCTTCTATGACGACCAAGCCGAATGTAACACCATCATCACTCATATCAGTGAAGACATTATCATTAATAAATAATAGTATAAAAAAATTTCATCATGAAAAAACTCTTTATTTTCTTAACGTTCTTGATTTTTGGCACAGGTCTTTATGCACAACAGACCAGCCTCACTGAAGCCGTGGATTTTACCGTCACTGACTGCCATGGGCAAACCTACAACCTTTTTGAAATCCTTGACCGTGGTCAAGCTGTTTTTATCGATTTCTTTTTCTTTACATGTGGTCAATGTCAGGTGATCTCTCCCTACATCACAGGCTCTTATACCCAGATGGGTTGCAATATGCATGATGTGTTTTATATCGAGATTTCATACACCGATAGTGATGCGGTCTGTCAGCAGTGGGCTAATCAATACGGTGTCGAGTTTCCAACGGTTGGAAAAGATGGTGGCGGCAACGAGGTATTCGACCTTTATGGCATCATGGGATGTCCCACGCTCGTCCTCATCATGCCTGACCGCAGCATTCCCATCCAAGGACTGCTTGATCTCTATCCCTTCTCGGCGCAAGATGTGGTCAATGCCATGCGGCAAAATGGCCTTCAGCCCCATGACTGCACAGGCACGCTGACCGTCAATCCGCAAACCTTGCATATCTACAACGATGGTGAGACATACGAGCCTGGCAAGCTGACCATTTCCAACATGACAGAAGAGGATGTGACTGTCAACGCGATCACTGCTGACCCTATCTTTGCCTTACAATGCTTGTATGAGGGACAGGATGTCACCGCAGGCATGACGGTCGCGGCTGGACAAACTGTCACCGTTGATGTTTATGTTGACGTACCTGTGAAAGAGACATTTGAGGGAAAAGTGTATGTCAGCACCTCAGCAGGCAACTTCGAGGTCAATATTATTTATGAGATGACCGTTGGGATTGATGAAAATAGTTCAACGTTGACATTATTCCCCAATCCCGCCAATGAAAGTGTTACTCTTCAAGGCAACCATCTTGGTGTTGTAAGTATGTATAACGTCTTGGGTCAAAAGGTCGAAACCTTCTTCACCGACGGATCGCAAGTGGTCATCCCGACTGCCAAGTATCAAGAAGGCATCTATTTCATCAGGACAAGCAATGGCTTGACGCAACGTTTGGTGATTACGCACGAATAAGAAAGCTGACCATACCTGTTTTCGAGCCGATAATAGGGGAGGAACAAATCTTGCCGGTATTAAATAAATTAACATCTGTGTAATCTGTGAAATCTGTGTGACATAAGAGAATTTTGATAATCCTGAGCGAAAATCATATTTAGTGTCACCGCTGTTTCCTTCGAAACTCCATCATCGATTGTCCCGTGGCGTTGCGGAAGAAACGGCAGAGGTAGGAAACGTTGTCGTAGTTCATCTGGGCAGCGATTTCCTCTACGGTGAGGTCGGTTTCAGCAAGGTAGCGCTTGAGTTCATAGATGACCGTGTCGTTGATGAGGGCTTTGGTGGAGGTCTTCATCAGGCGGTGGCAAACCTTGTTCAGATAGTCGGGACTGAGGCATAGTTCGGAAGCATAGAACTTCACGCTGCGTTCATGGTGGATATGCTGGTCCAAAAGCGCGTTGAGGCGGTCGGGGATGCTCCAAACGGCCGATTTCTCATCGTGAACCTCGGGCGGAAAAAGCTGGGCAATCCGTTGCTCAATGGCGATGAAGAGGTTGTGCAGTTCGCTGTAAACCATCTGTTGGCAGATTTCACCGTCGAAAGTTCGAACAATCCATTCCATCCGTCCAAACCATTCTTCTGCAAGCCGTTGCGCCGGTTTCTCGATGGTGAAAGCTGGATGCCGATAAAGGAAATCCCAAAACACAGGCGAGTTGAAGTTGACGGTGAAATCGGCAATGGCTGGGTCGCTCATTTCGACGAAACGACAAGAAAAACGCGACGAAGTGCGTTCGATGGTGAATCGCGAAAAAGCGAAAAGCGGCACCAAAGTCCCTCGACGGATGGCCACGGGCCGAAAATGCGAGCTACCGAGGGCGCAACCCTCCGTACACAACAAAAGCGTACAACCCTTAGCGGGAACCACCATGTGGAGCAATCCACTGAAATCGGTCATGCCGCAAACTGTCGGCGATGTGTTATTTGGACTGAAAAATGACATATCAAATGCAAAAATAGGTTATTTTTACTAAAAACAACTCATTACATTTTTCTGTGAAAAATTTTTCATTTTGTTGGTTACATCCTTCTCCGACCAGAAAACGTCTATCAAATTATCTCCGTCACAACCCCCAACTTCAAGGCTTCCTCAGCCGTAAGAAACCAATCCTTATGATTCTGAATTACATCGTTAAGCTGAGCATCTGTAATCTTGGTTTTTTCCTTGATGATTCTAAAAAGCATGTCATTGATACGAGAGGCTTCGGCCACCGTGTCTTCCATTTCTCTCAATGAGCCAATGGAAATTCCTTGTACCTGATGAATCATGAAGGTTGTATTGCGGTAGGCTTTGCGAACTTTAGAGCCAAGCGCAACCACAATGCCCATCGACATGATTTTGCCTGTGCATATCATTTCTATTAGTCTTCCTCCTATGACTCAAATCTTCAGCATTTCATAACGGCCATACTTACCTCCGGCCGCATTTGAAAACCGCACCCTCCGAAACACTTCTTGGGTTTTTACAGTGTGGTGAAGATGCCCGAAAAGATGGCATTTCGGCCTTACATCCATCACGCGCTTGAAAAGAGTATAGTCGCCATAATTGATGCCGTCCTGTTCATCGAGAATGCCCAATGGAGGCTGATGAGTAAGCAACACATCGGTGTCGTCAGGAATGCGGCCAAACAACTCTGGCAAGTTCCCGTCAAGGTCATCGTGTAAAAACATGGGAACTCCATAGAACTTAATGCCATCAATGGTGATGCCGTCATTGCAGAGATAATGCATATTGTCTGGCAAGCCTTCAATGTTGGCACCATACAAGCAATCATCGTGATTGCCTGCAATGAAGATCTTGTGTTTGTAAGGCAAGCTGCAAAACCATTCGATGAAGTCCTTTACTTCCTCTTCAGTGCCATCTTCGGTGATGTCGCCTGTATGCACGATTACATCGGCTTCAGGCAAGTCTTTCAATTGATGATGCTTGCCGTGAGTATCAGAGATATGTAGGATTTTCATGTATATTCCTTTGTGTTGAATAACTCTATTGGCGTTTCGTCAGTGGCATTGAGGACAGTATAACTTGGGAAAAGCGTTTTGTACTTTTCGGGCATTTCCGTGTGCATGGGAACGATGCATTTCGGCTGAACATGCTCTACAATCTTTTGAAGCGATGCCACATCAGCGTGACCACTGGTATGGATGTCAGGCAGTTTCTGCCTAAGCTCAGGTTTTTCCGCCAACCATTCCTTAAGACTGTTGATTTCAGGTTTATTCTGCTCCCAGTATTGCGCCCAGATTGAGTTGGTGAGACATACTTTCGTGTCGGCAAGATACTTTTTCAGGTCACCAAGCAGTTTCGGCCTAAACAATAGCACATATTTCGAAGGATTCGTAGCCAAATCAGCCAGATCCATCTTTTTCTCCTTTGAGTACGGTCCATAGATGATGGTTTTGTCTCGCTCCATCATCATTGTGGTCAGCCTATGGGGGTAGTAAATCATCAGGTTGGGATGGGTCTTTGCGGTGGGTATGGTCGGATGAACGCTATAGGCAAATTCCAACACGTAGGCCGTATAGGGGTCGATGCATAACGTGCGGCCTGTTCTGAGGCACGCCCTGTACAAAGCCACAAGTCTGTCAATGTTTTGCGAGGAGCACCAAACCAAGTGCGCGTTGTCCTGATAGGATGAAAAACGCTTAACAAATTCATTCTCAACGGCTCTTTCCGTCTTTTGCTTAACGTCCCTGCCCAAATTCGTGCCTTCCAAAAAGAGGTAATCCACATGCTGTGGAAGGTGTTTGTACAAAATGCCTTTCTTTCCGTGAAGCCTGATGTCGCCGCTGTAGAGCAGGGTTTGACCGCCCACCTCGAATAGAAAAGCACAAGCTCCGTATGCCGAATGGTCCACAACATACTGCGTGACACGGAAATCTTTGAAAGTGATAACGCCGTTTTCAAAAGTGTGTATATCCAAACGTTGTGTAAGGTCTTCGCCGAAGATTCCTGACAATTCCATCAACATAGCAGTCTCATCCGAAGTAAAGACCTTTGTGCCAATGGGAGCTTCGCAGAGTAGCCCGTAATGGTCGCCGTGATAGTGGCTGAGGAAAATAGCGTCGCAGTTACTGAGCCATTTTCGTGCATTTTCACGAATCTCTTTTTGAGTCTCAGGGTCTTGCTCATCATAATCCAGAGGTAAGCCGCAGTCGATAAGGATTCTTGCGTTGGGACTGACAAGTTCCACGCAGTTCCCACCGATTTGGTGGGAACCACGATGCATGATAAAGTTTACATTGTTTTGTTTGATTTCCATTTTCATTATTCTAAAAAGTGTTGATAATCAGTAGTTTTGAACAAATTTTGCTAAAATGCGATTCGAGGATTCAAACAACCGTGAATGAACGGGCGCATGAAAGCAACGTGATGGATTTCCTTCGTTTCCCATTCCAGATACAAATCAGGTATCTGTTTTGTGGCCCAACAAAAGGCCGTCAACGTTTCCGATCCAAACCTCTTTTCGTCGATTGCCAGCCAACATTGCATCTTGATTTTTTCAGGGGATAAACCACCGCAAATATCACAATACCCGTAAAACTTATCTTTGTACCGGTTGCAAATTCGCGGCATTAAAGCGGCCAAGGTGCCATTGATTTCTTCCTCCGTAAAAGGGTTTTCGGCTTCTTTTGGGAGTCGGTCGAACAACCAAACTTCAGCTGCGCTATAAACAGCAGTTTTCATTTCGATGCTCATTCCACATTCGATTGCTCGAATATAAGCCTTGGTAAGCATCTTCAGTGCTTTGAAAGCTTCCATTTTTTCGCCTTCTTCGGCGTACTTCTCGAATAGTTTCTCTGTTTCTGTCATAACTTGTATTTGATTAAAGGGGTGTCCAAGTCCCCGAAGGGACTCAGACCTTGTAAATCCTGACAATTTTTTTCAATGCTTGGGCTTTTCGGATGGTGTCCCAAGTGCCTTTGCTCGATGCCGTGACAAAGGCGAGAATGATGTCAGAGTTTTCGACAATAGTCGTGTTTCGTTTCAGAGGAGCGCCGCGACCGTAGAGGCCATAATCAGGCTTGAATTCTTCCAGCGGGTAGCTGTGTTCCGAAGCGTATCGGGCGGTCAGCGTATCTGCGCCTTTGGCACCACCTGAAACAATCATTTCGACTTTGATCTTGGTTTTTTCGACAAATTTGTCGACGGTTTCGGTCAGCAGAGAGTAATCCAAGAACTCCCTGGAGCCAACGATTCCCAATCTCATTTTTTCAATATTTTAAAGAGCAAAAGTTTTTTGATGCAAGATATTAATACGAAAAGCCTCCTCGCAACAAAATCAATTTGATTATAAATCGCTAAAAAACAGGAAAATAATAATGAAAAATTCATGTGCGTAATGCCGTGCGTAAATAGATTTTTTTTCTTATTTTTGCGCCCAAAACACATGTGAATATGTCAGTAAGATTTACCTTAGAAAAGCGAACCAATAAGTTTGGCGAGTGCCCCATCAGGCTCTCTTGGAGTTTTGGTGGCCGCAGATATCAAACCACCATTGGCTATTCCATCATGGAAACGGATTGGGACGAGAAGAATAGTTTAGTGAAGCCTGAAATGAAAAACCAAAGTGGACAATCAGCCGATGACATCAACTTCTATATCAAGCGCATCAGCCTTGTTGTAGCAAGCATTGAACAACATTTTGTTGGTAAAGAAAAGGCTTTAGACACTGATACGATGAAGCACGCCATCAGCGATGCCTTGTCTAAAGACATTGCCCGACCAGAGGATATTTTGGAACGCTGCTTGGAAGGCTGGAAAGCTCTGCCCGAGATAAAGACAAGGTATTATAAAGACCTGGCTGGGAGGTATTATAAGTTTCTGTGCGAAGCTAGAAACTTTTACATTTCTGTTGATAAATTTTACATTCTCCAAGAACTATTTGGCAGAGGAGAACGAGTTGCCGTACCTACGGACAAGTTTAAACCCCAAAAAGAAAGAAGAAGCATGTATCCCATTACATCATTCAAGGAAGTGAACTATGAGGAAGTGTATGGACAGTGACCACTATCCTCTATACAAATGCTGAAAAAAAGCGGATGATTAGTCCGCCTATTTAATCCTCATTCTATTGTTGTTAAAGTGGGATAAGAGCAGTGCGCAGAATACAAATTGGTTCTTCCATCTTTAACTCCATGGCTTTTTGTCTTGCTTTTTGGCATTCTACTTCAAGTTTTTCCTTCTCATCATCGCTCCTATAGAACATAATAAGCATCATTTTCGGTTTTGCACCCCAATGGAATTCTTTCTTAGATCCTTTCAATAATTCGAGCTCTGTTTTTTGTTTTATTATAGATGTGACATCTTCATACAAAGCCTTGCAAGCTTTTTCATTTTCGATTATTCCATTCGTTTTCTCAACGTGATCTATGGTTCCAGATTTTCCTTGTGTTGCATCCAGGCCAAGTTTTAATTCGGCAAGATAGATGTCATTAAAACCTTTGGCATTTGGGATGGTGTCTACAACAATTAGGTCAATTTTTGTTTGTGGAATCTCCTTCCTCTTCTCTTTTAGAATATCAGCCTTTGAGAACTGCCATTCCATATCTACAACTAAGTATCTATTATCATACGATTGATTCCCCAAAGCAATGTTTTGTTGTACAATAAACTCTGACCCCTTCCTATTAAAATAGGCTAGTTTTTTGCTTCCGAAAAATACGATTTTATGTCGGTCTCAGATTTTAAGTCGTGAGGATTCTCGAAACATATTTTTGGCTTTCCCCCATTTTTATAGAACCCTTTGTCTAATATTGTGATTTTGGGCTCTTTTTTTCCATCGAGTGATACTGTGAGTATTAAATTCTTATGATAATACACCTTAACTTCGTTGTTCGGCCGTATTTCAAACGATAATTCCGGGTCTTTTTTGATTACATCAAATAATTTCTTCAATCTACCACCTTCTTTGTATGCTTTGAGGTGTTCCTCGGTAAGACATCTTGCCATAGTGATTCTGTTTTAATATTCGGGCACAAAAATATGTGATTTCTCTATCATTTCAAAAATATTTTGTGCGCATCCCCTGCCGTCCATATAGCCCCATCGATAGGGAAGCATCAACTAGCTATCGGGGTCGGACTTTCTGAGGTACGCTATCGCTTCTTCACTTTGTTCCATCCCATTACAGACAAAAAAGGCTGTAAACCATAGATTTACAGCCTTTAACACTTACTTCAAGATTTTTAATTCCTGAATATCAAATTGTTGTCTCCAACATCCACGATGATAGTCTTGGTCTTATCCACCGAATCGGCCAGTATCATCTTCGAGAGCGAGTTGAGCAACTCACGCTGCATCATACGCTTCACGGGACGTGCACCGTACTGCGGGTTGTAGCTCTGGCTTGCGATGAAGTCGACAGCGGCATCGGTGATTTCAATCTTGATGTCGTTGGCAGCCAGCATCTTCTGCACGCTGCGGAACTGCATCCTCACGATGTCGGCAATCTGGCTCTCGTCCAAAGGCTTGAACATGATGATGTCGTCGACACGATTCAGGAACTCAGGCCGCATGAACTGCTTCAGCTGCTCCATAACCTCGTTGCGAGTCTTCTCGAAGACTTCCTCGTCGTTGCTGCCATTAAGCATGGCGAAGTTCTCCTGGATGATGTTCGCGCCGATATTGGAGGTCATGATGACGATGGTGTTCTTGAAGTCCACCGTACGGCCTTTGTTGTCGGTCAGACGGCCGTCATCCAAGACCTGCAGCAGGATGTTGAACACATCGGGGTGAGCCTTTTCGATTTCATCCAACAGGATGACGGAATACGGCTTACGACGCACAGCCTCAGTCAGTTGGCCACTCTCTTCGTAGCCCACATATCCTGGAGGCGCTCCGATGAGTCGCGACACCGTGTGACGCTCCTGATACTCCGACATATCGATACGCACCATGGCGTTCTCGTCGTCGAACAGGAACTCAGCCAAAGCCTTGGCCAACTCGGTCTTACCCACACCCGTGGTACCCATGAAGATGAAGGAACCTATAGGACGTTTGGCATCTTGCAAGCCCGCACGGCTACGCCTGATGGCATCGCTGACGGCGGTGATGGCCTCGTCCTGACCGACCACACGCTTGTGCAGTTCGTCCTCGAGATGCAAGAGCTTCTCGCGCTCGCTCTGCATCATCTTGTTGACTGGGATGCCCGTCCAACGCGAGACGATTTCAGCCACGTCGTCGGAGCCGACTTCCTCGTCCACCAGCGGGTGGTCGCCTTGCGCTTCACTCAAGTCAGCCTTGGCCTTCTCGATAGCGGCCTCGGCCTCGCGGATCTTGCCGTAACGCAGTTCTGCCACACGACCATAGTCGCCGTCACGCTCAGCCACCTCGGCTTGGTGCTTGTAGGTCTCTATGTTGTCCTTTTCCTTTTGGATCAGTTCCACATAGTTACGCTCGGTCTCCCACTTGGCTTTGATGGCGGTGCGCTTGTCGTTGAGTTCGGCCAGCTCCTTCCCTATCTCCTCCACCTTCTTGGTGTCGTTCTCGCGCTTGATGGCCTCACGTTCGATTTCCAACTGGCGGATGGCACGCTCGACGTCTTCAAGTTCTTCAGGCACTGAGTCGATTTGCAGCCTCAGACGCGAGGCAGCCTCGTCAATCAAGTCGATGGCTTTGTCGGGCAGGAAACGATCGCTGATGTAACGCACCGACAACTGCACTGCCGCGATGATAGCCTCGTCCAAGATACGGATGTGGTGGTGGGTCTCGTAGCGCTCCTTCAAGCCACGGAGGATGCTGATGGCCGAAGCCTCGTCAGGCTCGTCCACCATGACCTTCTGGAAACGACGCTCCAGTGCCTTGTCCTTCTCGAAATATTGTTGATATTCCTTCAAGGTAGTGGCACCGATGGCGCGCAACTCGCCACGCGACAGGGCCGGCTTCAGGATGTTGGCCGCGTCCATGGCACCTTCGCCGCCACCCGCACCAACCAAGGTGTGAATCTCATCGATGAACAAGATGACTTCGCCATCGCTGTCCACGACTTCCTTGACAACGTTCTTCAGACGTTCCTCAAACTCGCCCTTGTATTTAGCACCGGCCAGCAAAGCACCCATATCCAAACTGAACACAGTCTTGCTCTTCAGGTTCTCCGGCACGTCGCGGTTGACGATACGCTGGGCCAGACCCTCCACGATGGCGGTCTTACCCACGCCAGGCTCACCTATTAATATAGGGTTGTTTTTGGTGCGTCGGCTCAAGATTTGCAGCACACGACGGATCTCTTCGTCACGGCCAATGACCGGGTCGAGTTTGCCTTCACGCGCCAAATCGTTCAGGTTCTTGGCGAAACGGTTCAGCGAGTCGTAGTTCTGTTCGGCATCCTGCGAGTCGACCTTTTTGCCCTTGCGGAACTGCTTGATGGCGGTCTCAAGGTCATTCTTGTTCACGCCTTGTTCCTTCAGCATCTGCGAGGCAGTGCTGTTGCTCTCGAAGACAGCCAGCAACAGGTGCTCAATGGAGACATACTCGTCGCCCATCTTCTTGGCTTGCGCCAAGGCATCGTTGAAAATCTTGCTGACCTCCGAAGAGTAATACAATTCGGTACCGCTACTGCGCGGTTGAGAGTTGATGGCCTGGTCAAGGGATTCGTTGAGGCGATTCAGGTTAACGCCCAGCTTCTTCATCAGGTTGGGCACCAAGTAATCATCGCTCAACAGCATACCCTTCAGCAGGTGGATGGCCTCAACGGTCTGGCTCTGGTGCGATTGAGCAATCTCCTGTGCCTTCCCGATAGCTTCCTGTGATTTGATGGTGAATTGATTAACGTTCATATTTTTGTTCTCCTTTCGATTATTTTTGACGTAGGACTATATGACATGGGTCGTAGGACATCCCAAATGTCACGCGGCGCAACTTATCAAAAACACGGCCAATCCATACGCAATGCAAATTTGGCTTTATTTATGACAAATTGTCAGTAAATCAAGAGATTAAGATTTGGTTTTACGACAAAATGGCAAGTTTTTTTCTGTGTCTACGTTCTGAAGCCAGTACATTTTAGCGTATTTAGGCAGGGATTTTAATGCATTTTAGCGTATTTCGCGAGGTCATTTTTTGCATTTTAGCGTAATTCAAATAGATTTTATATCACCAAAACACTCTTTTTCAATCAATTGACATTTATCGCATTTTCGGCGACACGCGATGTGGAAATTGATGGAAAGATTATACATATTATTTCGGCATTGGAGTGGTTATTACGGAACGACATGGATTGACATCGTGGAAACACATTTTTCTAGCCCAACTTTCCCATTTTCTCCGAAAAGCCCTATCTTTGCCCGCATAAATACATACCCAAGGCAATGAGTAGCGTGAATATAACGCTCAACTCTCAAAACTCCAATAAAGGGAAAACATGGCCAAAAAAGTAAAAGACGAAACTCTAAACCTTGACAACATTCTATTCAAGTGCAGGGATATATTGAGGAACGCGAAGAACTCAGGGTCTTTCTTCGAGAAGCGCGATATGATGCTGACGCTGGTCTTCTTGCGTTTCATCGGAGAGAAATATGAGGACGGTTTGGTGAACCTCCGTCAAAAACTGATAGAAGATGGTTTGTACCCTGATGATGAGGCTATACAGCAAGCTTTCTTCGATGACCCGACCTTTACCGACGGCACTTTCAATTTGCCGAAAGAGGCTCGTTGGTCCACCATCATCAACACTTCGGCGCCGAACTTGAATGTGGCACTCGACACGGCCCTCAAAAGCATTGCCGAAACAGACCCTCAACTGAAAGGCTGTTTCGTTAAAGGCACCTTCACCCAACGCAATCTTGGTGCTAATGATATCAAGAAGATTGTTGATGAAGTCAACAAGATTAGTCATAAGACCTTTGGTGAGGAGAAAGACTTGATAGGTCGTGTGTATGAATATTTCCTGAAAGAGTTTGCAGTGAATGCCACCAAGGAAGAAGGCGAGTTCTACACACCGCACGATGTAGTGCAGCTTATCGCCACGATTATCGAGCCTTTCGACGGCACTCTTTACGACCCTTGTTGCGGGTCGGGCGGCATGTTCATCCAAAGCTCAGAGTTAGTGAAAGCCAAGAAGGGCGACATTAGTCGCATCAATGTATACGGACAGGAAAAAGAGGCGGCCACCTATCGTTTGGCCAAGATGAACCTGGCCTTGCGCGGCATCAGTCATAATCTGGGCAGCGAGAGCGACTCGTCGTTCACTCGTGACCTCCATAGGGGACTTTATTTCGACTACATCATGGCCAATCCACCGTTCAACCTCAAAAGTTGGTGGAACGACAATTTGAGCAACGATTCCCGTTGGGCGGACTATGGCATACCGCCCGAGAGCAATGCCAACTACGCCTGGATTCTCCACATGCTCTCCCATCTGAAACCCTTGACGGGAGTGGCGGGATTCCTGTTAGCCAACGGAGCCTTGGGCGACACCGACACCCTTGAAATCCGCCAAAAACTGATTGAGAACGACAAGGTAGAAGCCATCATCATCCTGCCAAGGGAACTGTTTATCACCACCGACATTAGTGTTACCCTGTGGGTTCTGAACCAGAACAAGAAAGGCGGCAAGTATCATGGACGGGATTTGCGAAACCGCGAGAATGAGATTCTCTTTGTGGATCTCCGTCGTTGGGTGGAGAACGCAGTCAAAGGCGAGCAGAAAAAGAAGGTGCAGATTATTACGGAACAGATTCAAAGAGTGGCCGACTTGTACCATCTGTGGCAAGCTTTGGGAACCGACGGGAAAAACTTTGCCTCGCCTGAATTGTACAGGAGCGTTGGGATTGAGGAGATAAAGCAGAAGGGCTGGACTTTGGTGCCCAGCAAGTATATTGAGTTCGTTGACCACGATTTGGAGATAGACTATCCCAAGGAGATGGCTCGCATCCAGCAGGAAATGAAAGCCCTGATGCAGCGTGAAAAAGAATCGCAACGGATGCTTGAAGAAGCGTTTAAGGGTATAGGCTACAACATCGAATAAGAAGAAAGATGCTTATGAATACTGAGAATCAAAACATAGAATTCAAAGAAAGCTGGCGCGATGAATACCTGAAGTGGATTTGCGGCTTTGCCAACGCCCAAGGTGGCAAGCTATACATCGGCATTAAGGACGATGGAACGGTTTGTGGCGTAAAAGATGCCAATAAACTCATGGAAGACATACCTAACAAAGTTCGTGATTTGCTGGGCATCATGGTAGATGTCGATTCAGAAACCACCGACGGCAAGACTGTTGTATGCATAACTGTGCAAGCGAGCGAATACCCTGTGAATTATAAGGGAGAGTACCATTATAGGAGCGGTAGCACAAAGCAACTTTTGCAAGGAAGTAGCCTTACTCATTTCCTCCTCAAAAAAACAGGCATAACATGGGATTCCGTGCCAGTCGATGGCCTCTCCGATGAAGATTTGGCTGTTCACACAAACGATATTATGCTCATGTTTTCGGCAAAAAATGAGTCGGTAAACGGTGGCTTGGAAAGCACATCGGATGGTGTGGAGAAAAGTACGGAGAAAAGTGTGGAGAAAGGTGTGGAGGAAAGTGGCCTGAAAACTACATCTGATAGTGTACAGAAAAGTGTACAGAAAAGTGTACAGAAAATAGTCTCTATCATTAAAGAAAACCCAAATATAACCACGCAAGAAATAGCAGATTTATTGGGTATAAACCGGAGCGGTGTCGCCCGTCATATCAAAAAGCTACAAGAACAAGGTGTTCTTCGAAGAATAGGCCCCGACAAAGGCGGTCACTGGGAAGTCGTAAAGCAGGAGGTATAGGCTATGGGATTGACTAAATATAAACTGGGCGAACTGATAGAACTTTCGGATGAACGAAACACCGAAGGTCTTTATGGTATTGAAGATGTGAGAGGAATCTCTAACTCAAAAGAGATAATGCCCACAAAAGCTGATGTTGATAATAATGTAATAAAGAAGTTCTACATCGTCAGGCCAGGGCAGTTTATCTATAATCCACGAACGACACGAATGGGAGATAAAGTTGGCCTTGCTTACAATGACCAAAACAAACCATTACTGTTTAGTTTTAACAATATAGCTTTTGCTATAAAGGAATCCGCCCAAAACATAATACTTCCCCAATATCTTTATATTTACTTCAATAGAAGTGAATTTGATAGATATGCCATTACTAATTCATGGGGCAGTGCAACTGAGTTGTTCTCTTTTGATGAGATGTGCGATATTGACATCACTCTCCCCGACATTGACCAGCAGCGCAAATTTGTAAATGTTTATTTGTCGCTCCAAAACAACCTTGCCGCCTACCAAAGCAAGGTGGATGAATTGAAAATGGTTTGTGACGGATATATCGAAGAACTTCGGAGAAACATGAAGTGCGAGAGGATTGGAAAATACATAAGACGGTACTCAGAGAAAAATACCGATAAAGTGATTGACGAAGTTGTTGGACTAAGTACGGAAAAGAGATTTCGTATTGCCCAGAGTCGTGTAAACAGAGATGAATTGGGTGGATATAAAATAGTCCATCCATTAGACATTGCATATGTTCCTACAACGGACACATGGAAGGTCCTTGCTTTTGCTGTCAATCATTTTGAAAAAGATGTTGTAGTTTCTCCAATCTATGAAGTTTTCACCACAACAGGAAAACTAAAATCCGATTATCTCGCAATTTGGCTTAAACGTGAAGAATTTGACCGTTATGCTAGATATAACTCGTGGGGGTCGGCAAGAGAAAACTTCACATTTGAGGAAATGAAAGAGGTTCAGATACCGATTCCTGATGAGTCAATACAACAATCAATCATTGATTTATACTTGGTTTACGAAGAACGCAAAGCGATTGCTGTACAATTGAAAGAGCAGTTGAATGAGATTTGCCCGATACTTATCAAAGGCTCTTTGCAAGAAAAATAAAGGAGATATGAAAAATGGCAACACTAAATAACTATAACGGACGCTATTGCGAATGGGAGTTTGAGGAAACTTTCATCTCGCTTCTTGAGGAAGAGGGTTGGCAATACCTCTACGGCGACAGCATACCTCGGACGAATCGCAAGGAAGTGCTGTATTTGGACGACCTCATTCAATACCTGAAAAAGAGCTATCGTGATTTAGATGACGAGGACATTCGCCAGATTGCGGATAATGTCAGGCTGGTAGGTGCCGATTCCGATTTTGCCACGCTGCATAAGGTGTATAAATGGATGGCAGATGGGATGCAATTCACTCCTCAAAACGGCGAGGCGCAAATGATTCAGCTCATCGATTTCAGCACACTTGACGACCCCAAGAAGCCAAACAATAATATCTTTCGTGTGGTAAACCAATTCACGGTTGAATACATCAACAATGGAGAGGTTAAGACCCGCCGTCCTGATGTGTTGCTCTATGTCAATGGTTTGCCTGTCTGCATGATGGAATTGAAAAACCCCGCCGATGAAAGGGCTACAATATATGACGCATGGGAGCAAATCAACATCAGGTATTGGCGCGACATTCCGCATCTACTGCATTATTGCCCGCTGGCCTGCATCAGCGATGGAGTGAAGACCCGCTTGGGTACTGTCCGTACCCCTTACGAACATTTCTATGCCTGGAGACGCATTGAGGACGGCGACAAGGTGTCGACAATGCCATACGACGAACTGGAAACCATGGTGAAAGGCGTGTACCGTCCGCTACGATTCCTTGAAATCTTCAGGGACTATGTCTATTTCCAAGACGAGGACTATGACCACGACGAGAAGGAGATCGTGTGCCGTTATCCCCAGTTTTTTGCCACCCGTTTGCTGCGCGAAAGCGTTATTAAGTCGGTGCAGAAAAAGAGCGGCAAAGGCGGAACCTATTTCGGGGCTACAGGTTGCGGAAAAACCTATACGATGGCTTTTCTGGCCCGGCAGTTGGCTATGCGTTGTGCCAACGAGTTGGGCTCCCCCACTATCTTGATGATCGTTGACCGCGAAGACCTACAGAAACAAGGTGCCAAGCTCTTCACCAAAAGCCAAGAGTTTTTGGGCTTGGGAGAGGTGAAAATTGTGCCGAGCCGAAAGGTCCTTCGCGAAGAACTGAAAGCGCGTGAAACAGGTGGCTTCTATATCTGCACCATCCAGAAATTCTGCGACAGGAAAGACGACCCGATAGGTCTCATCAACAAACGTGCTAATATTATCTGTTTCAGCGATGAAGCCCACCGCACCCAGATTGAAGGTTCACGCCGCATCCAATTCAGCGAGGATGCCGACGAGAACATGAAAGCGATGGTGTCGAAACCTTACGCCAAGGTGCTTCGCGAGGCACTGCCCAATGCCACCTTTGTTGGTTTCACAGGTACACCTATTGCTGAGACCTACCAAACCTTCGGCGACGAGATAGACCGTTACACGATGGATCAGGCTGTCGCCGACGAAATCACCGTCCCCATCAAGTATCACCCACGCATCGCTAAAGTACTGTTGAATCAGGATAAGGCAAAAGAGATTGAGGATTACTATTCCAAATGTGCTGAAGAAGGCTCCACCAAGGAGGATATCGACAAGAGCAAGAAGGCCATGAGTTCGTTGGAGGAAATATTGGGCCAGCCGGACAGACTCGAAAAACTCGCCGTGGACATACATGATCACTATGTTGCAGCAGTAGCCAAAGACCCGAATAGAGTACAAAAGGCAATGATTGTCTGCGCCAAGAGAGAGATTGCCTATAATCTGTTGCTAAAATTCAAAGAGTACTATCCCGAATGGTTTGAGAAGAGGAAGACACCTGAAGGTGTTGTCGTTCCTGACGAGAAACTACGTGAGCTGAAGGAGATACCTACTATGGCTATGGTAGCCAGTGTGGGCAGTAACGACAACAAGGAAATGTACGACTATCTTGGTGGTACGAAAAACGACAAGCGTTCCGATGAATTGGATGCTGCCTTCAAGCAGGAGTATTCCAATTTCCGTATCGTTATTGTAGTGGATATGTGGATTACCGGTTTTGATGTAGATTGCCTGACCTACATGTACAACGACAAGCCATTACAGAAACACACGTTGATACAAACCATCAGCCGTGTGAACCGCAAATACCCTGGCAAGGACTATGGCTTGATTGTGGACTACATCGGCATCCGCGACTATATGATGGAGGCCATGAAGATGTATGGTGGCGGAGGTGGCGGGACTTCGTTGGCTCCTACTGCTGACGACATTGAGCAGGCCACCACTATATTCCGTGAATATCTTGCTATCATTAAGAACATGTTCAACGGTTATGACTTGACGCCATTCCTCAAGCCCGATACCGACCCTGCAACACGCTACGCTTTGCTGGCTAAGGCAGCAGAGTTTGTGTTTACTTCCACCGAAACGTTTAACATGGAGAGCAAGGATGGTAAGAAGGTCAAGAAAGTCGGATTCAAGACATACTTCCTCGGTATGGTAAAGCGTATGCGCAAGGCATACGATCTGTGCCAACCTTCCGGTGAGTTAGGTGAAGAGGAATCGGCATTGGCACAATGCTTCATGGCAATAGCCGGTATGGTTTATAAGATGAACGGTACTGATGCGCCTGATACCGATACCATGAACCGACATGTGGCAAAGATGGTAGAAGAAGCATTGAAATACAACAATGTGGAGAGCATCCTCGAAGAGGGGGATGAGATGGATATCTTCGGTCCTGAGTTCACCGAAAGGCTCAATGACATCAAGATGCCCGCTTCGAAGTTGGAGGCGCTGGTCAAGCTACTGCGCAAGCGAATCACAGAATACGGCAGAACTAACCAGCTAGCCTCAAAGAAATTCCAGGAGTTGTTGGAAAACACTATCCAGCAGTACCACGAGAGGCGTAAGTTCCTGACAGAACAAGAGGCAGGAGCCACCCAGGAAGAGACTGCGGAGAGCATCATCCAGCAAGCCACCGAACAAGCCCTTGAAATCCTGAAGCAGATGCAGAAAGACCGCGAGAGTTTCCGTAAATTGGGTCTCACCTTCAAGGAAAAGGCTTTCTACGACATCCTCGTCCATCTGAGAGACAAGAATAACTTTGAGTATGGCGAGGACAAAATGGCAGATGGCATCATGGTAAACGACAAATGCAAGAGCCTGGCACACAAGATACGTGAAATCATCGACACAAAATCGTCATTCGCCGATTGGCTGAATAACCAAATCGTTAGGGACCAACTGAAATATGATATCAAGATATGCCTAATTAAGAACGGCTATCCTCCGCAATATTCTCCAGAAGTGTTCAAGGAAGTGATGAAACAAGTGGAAAACTTCAAGGAGAATGAGGAATATGATGATAACAATGCAACTTCTCATGTCGTGCAAATGTATCCATTGGAAGAAGAGAATAAAAGCAGCATGGCGGCAGAAAGCTTTGATAATCATATAGAAAAACCATAATACCTTCACTTCACAACTTAGAATCACTATGCAAAACGAAACACAAACCATAACACAACCCGACCTCCAAACCACCCATTGCCTCAATTGCGGCACTGAGTTTCAGGGGAAGTTCTGTCCTGAATGTGGACAAAGCGCGGAGACAGGACGCTTCACGATGAAATTCATTTTTGAGAACCTTCTGGCGGCTTTCTTAAGCAAGGACGGTGGTGTCTGGTTCACCCTCAAGAACCTGTTCACACGCCCGGGAGAGATGATTGTCGAAATCCTCAACGGCAAGCGCAGAAGGTACTTCTCCCCTTTCCCTATGCTGATTGCCGCTCTGACAGTCTACATCCTGTTGTTCTCAATTACAGGCAGTCGTGGCGATATGCAAGAGATGGAAAAAGAATTTTTAGAGATGGAAAAAGAGGATGAGGCTGAACCAACAGCGGATACCACATTAACAGATACTGATATTATACGAGTAAACGAGAAAGCAATAAGTGTACGCAAAAGCAAAATATATAAGATAATCGGCATGGGGTTCAAGTTTTACAACACCCATTACACCACCGTCACCATGCTGACGATTCCCTTTTTCCTTTTCACCACAAGGGCATGGTACGGCAAACACAACAGGAAACGCTATTATCGTGCCGAGTATTTAGTTGCCATCACCTATTCAATGGTTATGGTGGTTCTCTACCGATGTCTGATCAGTCTGATGTATCTCTTTTCGCAAAATGTTTCGGATTCCATGAGCGACTGGATTCCCATTGTCATTACTGTGGCCTTTACCGCCTGTTTCCGAAAGATGTTGGGGTTCAGCATCAAAAAAACCGCATGGCGAAGCCTGTTGGCAGTGATATTGTATTATATAATCATGGGATTTATACTCGTAGCCGGCTGCATAGTTGCCTATTTTATCTATAAGGAAAAAATTCTGGTAGGAAGTTGATTAACACTCACTTCGCCCGCCAGAAACTCGGCGTGAACAGCAGCAAAACGGTGAAAATCTCCAAACGGCCCACCAGCATGTCGAACGAGAGCAGCCACTTGGCGGCATTGGGAATGGCTTGGAAATTGCCGCTCGGTCCAGTGATGCCTGAGCCTGGACCGTAGTTGCTGAAACAGGTCAGGAAGGAGATGGCACCCTCTTCAAGGCTCATGCCGGCAGCGGTAAGAGCCACCACGTTGACCATAAACACGATGATGAACAGCGAGAAAAACGACAACACGCGCTTCAGGCTGAGGTCTTCCACGGTCTGCCCCGAAATCTTCACGGTGTACATACTCGATGAGTGAATCAACTCGTTGACTGTCTTTTTGATGTATTTGAGCAACACGATGACACGCACCATTTTAATGCCGCCGCTGGTGGAGCCTGCACAGCCGCCCACAATCATCAGCACCACCGTCGGGATGAGGAAAAGGCGGCCCCAAAGGTCGTAGTCGTAGTTGCTGCCTTGGAAGCCGGTGTTCGACAACAAGGCCACCACATGGAACAACGAAGTGCGGATGCGCTCCCACCATGTTGCAGGATGCGAGGCCAGATGCTCTTCGGTAATGGTTCTGAAATGCGGCGCAAAGTAAAAACGTCCCACAAAAAGCAAGGTGAAACCAATGATGGCCAACAAATACCAATGCAGTTCCTCATTCCGCCTAATGACATCAAAACGGCGGTTGAACAGGAAATGATACATGGCGAAGTTGATGCCCGACATGAGCATGAACACGATACAGACGCACTCGATATAGTTCGACTGGAAATAGCCGATGCTGGACTGATGCGTACTGAAACCGCCTGTGGCAATGGTCGTGAGGGCATGACACACAGCGTCGAACCTGTTCATGGGGCCAAGATAATACGCCAAAGCGCACATAAGGGTTAAGGCGATGTAAATGATCCACAACAGACGCGAAGTAGCACCCATCGTGGGAGCCAGTTTCTCCACACTCAGCCCCGGTGCCTCAGCGGCAAACAGAGAGACTTTCTTCGAGCCTTTGGCCACCGAAGGGAGGAATGCCAAGGTGAACACCACAACTCCTAAGCCGCCCATCCACTGCATGATGCTGCGCCAGAAAAGGATGCCGTGCGGTTGCTGGTCAATGTTGCTTAGAATGGTGGCTCCAGTCGTCGAGAAGCCCGACATGGTCTCGAAGAAAGCGTCCGTTACGTTGTCCACGGTGCCATACATCAGGAAGGGCAACATCCCGAAAAGGGAAAACAACACCCACGACAAGGCCACGACCAAAAAAGTGTCGCGGATTTGCAGGGTGCTCTTTTTGAACATGTTACTGATATTGTAGAACAACAAACCCACCGCACCTGTCAAGCCAGCCGTAAGAAGGAAACATTGGGCATCTGTCTCCCCTGACACACGCTGATAGTGCAATGCCACCGCCGAGGTCAGCAGAAGTGCCGCTGCCTCAATCAATAACAGTACACCAAACAGCTTGCTTTTCATAGGTCAATTGTTTTTTGAATCGGGGCCTTCGACAGGCTCAGGCACCCTCAACCGCTAAAAAGCAAAGGTCCCTGAGCTTGTCGAAGGGCCGTCTTATCATTGCCACGGTTGCGCCCAGCCGTCGCCGTAATCGAAATCGTCGTCGCCATCCTCTTCGTCCTTTTCCTTATAAGAATGGTCGTCGTAGGGTTTCAACCAATTTTTGAATTTGTGCGAAGGTATCGCGGTAATCTCGCCATCAGCCTCGGGCGAAACGGCGATGTTGATTTCATCAGTGGCCAACTCCTTGAGCCAATGCTCCAACTCAGAGAAGCCCATGTTGGTCGTGGTGTAGCCAGCCCAGTCACCATGAGCAGCATCCAAAGCCAACTCCTCTGATTCCCAGAGCGGTATGTAGGATTCTCCATCATTGTCTTCCAACATGGCAAAGAAGCCTTCTTTGGCCTCTAACAGCCACACTTTTCGGGTTTCAAGGATAGCGTTTAGAAATATTTCAAGTTTATTTTCCATTTAGAGATTTCTGTTTTTTTTTGTTCTAACGACTATGGCATGGGACTATGGCTTATGGCAGCTTTGACAGAAAGAGAAGTCCTTGTTTTAGATGAAGCTGCCATAGGCCATAAGCCATTGGCTATCGTCATTAACGTCTTTTCTGTTGTTGCTGCAACTTGGCCTGTTGCTTCTGAGCTTCTTCCAAACGCTTCATGAAGTTGGATTTCTTCTGAGGCTTTTTCTTGTTCTCCTCGATGGTGGCACGCACCTTGTCCTCGTCAATCATCCTGCGGAAGACGAACATCTGAATGAAGGTGATGATGTTGACGAGCATGTAGTAATAACTCAAACCCGCCGAGTAGTTGTTGAAGATACCGAAGAACATGATAGGCATGAGGTACATCATCCACTTCATGGGTTTCATCTGCGGGTTGCTGGAGTAGTCCATCTGCTTGTTATTCACGTAAGTGTAAATGAAGGTGGTGATGGTCATCAGGAGGGTGAACAGGCTGATATGGTCCATGCCAAGGAACATCGGGAACTCAATGATACTGTCGTAAGTCGAGAGGTCGTCGGCCCATAGGAAAGGCTGCTGGCGCAACTCGATACTGGCGGGGAAGAAACGGAAGATGGCAACGAGGATAGGGAACTGCAACAGAGCGGGCAAACATCCCGAAGCGGGACTCACACCGGCTTGCTTTTGCAGGTTCAACACAGCCTGCTGTTTCTTCATGGCATCTTCCTCCTTGGGATATTTCGCGTTGATGGCCTCCATTTCGGGCTTCAAAACGCGGGTGACAGCGGAAGACTTGTAGGACTTGAACGCCAAGGGGAACAACAGGGTCTTGATGAGGATGGTCAGAATCAAGATAACGATACCGTAGTTCCAGCCATAGCTGCTCAGCCAGTTGAACACGGCGATAACACCATAGTTAATCCATTTGATTAAGAAGAAGTTACCCAAATTGATTTGATCCTGCAAGCCGATGCCGTAGCTGCGCAAGGTCTTGAAGTGATTGGGACCGAAATAGAGTTGCATCGGAATGACATTGGTCTCGGCCTTCATGTCGTAAGGCACCTCGATATTGGCTGACATCGACTTGAAATAGCGTGGATTGCTCGACTTGCGGGTCTGGGTGGCCATGTGAGCGTTCTCAAACTCTTCCTTGGCTACAATCACGTTGCAGAAGAAACGCTGCTTGAACGACACCCATTTCAGTTTGCTGTTCACCGTCTGCTCACTATCCTTCTGTTCGTTGAGGTGGTCGGCATCCTTGTCGGTCAGAGTGCGGTAATACACGGATTCACCAGCAAAGCGGTCGGTGCTCTTCTCCTGCTTCATTAAATCGACTTCCCAATCAAGGGTCATATAGTCGGCATTGGTGGCAATCACATCCCTCAGCCCAACGGTGCGAATGTCGAAGTCCATCATGTAGTTGTCATAATAGACAGTGTAAACATATTCAATGTACTTGTTAGCTTCCTCTGTGTGCAGGCGTAAAGCAAAAACGACGCTGTCGTTCTCCTTTACTGTCATGTCGCCACCAGAATACGGCTTACCGTTCTTGTAAGGCTGAAAATAGAACTGCGAGGTGTTGACAATGCGGTTCTGGGCAAAAAACGACAAATCGAACTTCACCGTCTCAGGGTCGAAAGAAATCAAAGGCAGCGAGTCGTAAGTCTTGTAATCTTTCAGTTCCACTTGTTTCAGGAAACCGCCTTTGCTGCTGAAGGTCAGTTTTTGGAGCTTGTTCTCGATGGTCCAAGTCTGCTCCTCCCCTTCCGCTGCCACGGCAAAGATACCGTACTTGTCGCGAAGGGTGTTTTGTTTCAGTTGTGCTAAGCCGAGGGAATCCAAACCGGCCAACTGGGCTGTATCGGTCTGCAAGGCAGCTAATTGTGCATCAGCTTGTCGGCGTTCGGCCTGACGGATGGAGTCGAGCCGATACTCTTCAAGTCGGACCTGGCGGATGGAGTCCTGAATACGCTGTTGTTCAGCCAATTGCTCCTTCGACGGAGACATAAAATACATCCAGCCGAAGAGGATGGCCGCAATGAGGATAAAACCAATTAAGGTGTTTTTATTGTTGTTCATTGATGTGGATTTTCAAAACGAGCGGCAAAAATACGAAAAAAGAACACGGATTTAACGGATTTTCACGGAAAAAGGCGAAAAAAAGACACGGAACCTTGGAATGTTCCAAAGTCCCGTGTCCTGTAGTCACATAGTCTCACTGTTTTACGTTCTAAATTTAGTTACCACAGTTCTTCAACTAGCCAATGTGACAATTATACGCTTCTTACGCAATCAATTTTGTTTTCTGCCTTTACATATCAAATACCCAGCACCTCCAATTACAAAAGCACTAGCAATAAATGGATTAGTAAAAAAAGCAGCTACTTTAATCCCTAATTGTAATGCTCCTAAAGCGCCCAGTTTTGCAGTTGCAAATCCAGCTATTTTAGCAGCTGCAACTGGTCCACCAAACAGAGATGCTGTTCCTCCAACTATCGTACCAGCGGCAAATTGTTCATCTTTATCACCATGTAATTGTGCCATAACTAATTAGGTTTTTAGTAGTTCAAAAAATAGTTCAAATTAATAATACCTGTAGCTCTTCACCTGGCCGATATGGCGGGCGAGACGAACCACCTGGTTGCTGTAGCCGAACTCGTTGTCGTACCACAAATACAGAATCACGGTCTTACCGTCTTCGCTGACCTTGGTGGCCGGTGCGTCGAAGATGCAAGCGCAGCTGTCGCCAATGCCGTCACTGCTGACGAACTCAGTGTTGCTGCTGAAGCGGATTTGCTCGATGAGGTTGCCCTCCAAGCAGGCCTTGCGGAAGGCCTCGTTGACTTCCTCAACGGTGGTTTCGCGCTCAAGGTCGAGGGCGAGGACAGCCAAGGAGACATCAGGCGTAGGAACACGCACAGCGTTGCTCGTCAGTTTGCCCTTCAATTCGGGAATAGCCTTGGCAGCAGCCTTACCAGCACCAGTCTCGGTGATAACCATGTTCAACGGAGCCGAACGACCACGACGCTCTTTCTTGTGGTAGTTGTCCAGCAGGTTCTGGTCGTTGGTGTAGCTGTGGATGGTCTCGATGTGACCCTTCACAATGCCGAAATTCTTCAACATGACCTCAAGGCCGGGCACGATGGCGTTGGTGGTGCAAGAAGCAGCCGAGAAGACGGTCTCATTGTCAAGGTCGAGCGTGTCTTGGTTGACACCGTACACCACATTCGGGATGTCGCCCTTACCAGGAGCGGTAAGCAGCACCTTAGCCACACCCTTGGCCTGCAGGTGACGCGACAATGACTCTCTGTCACGGAAAGCACCCGTGTTGTCGATGAGCAATGCATCGTTGATGCCATATTGCGTGTAGTCAAGGTCCTCGGGGTTCTTGCTTTCGAGGAAGAGAATCTTCTGGCCGTTGACCATCATGGCGTTTTCACCCGGAACAGGCGTGCAAACACCATGGAAGTAACGGTGTACCGAGTCGGTGCGGAACAGGTTGATACGCTTCAGGATGTCCTCAGGCGAGTTCTTGCGGGTGACGATGGCGCGGACGCGGAGGGCATCGCCTCTGCCGGCCATTTCCGTCATCTCACGACAAAGGATACGACCAATACGACCGAAACCGTAGAGGATGACATCCTGCACCTTGTTGCTGCGCGGGTTGGCATCGATGATGTAGTTGAGCTTGTCGCGGACGAAAGCGGTCACATTGTTGTTGTACTTTTCTTTCTCATCCGTCCATTCTGAGTTGAGACGACCGAGGTCGATACGAGCCGGAGCCAAATTCTCGGCAAGAAGGGCCTTTGCAATGAGCAGTGAGTCTTGAACGCGGACAGGCTTGCCCAAAACGGCCTCAGCGCGGAGGTGCTTGTTCAGGATCTTACCCGAGCCACGGTTGACCAAAAGAGAACGCAACAGAATCAGTTCCACTGACTTGTCGTACCATAACCTACCAACAATGTTGATGAGTTCGTTGGCGGCTTTTTCGTTTTCATTCCATGCCTTCAAAGAGGTTTCGAAATTGTCATTCATACTTGTTATTTTTATTCTACATTGGGTTTAAAAAATGATTCAGATTTTTGGCAAAGTTAGTGAATATTTCAATCCGACAAACGAAAAGAGCAATATTTTTGTATTTTTGCCGAAAAATTAAGATTAAGCTATGGATAAAAGCGATTGTTTATACACCTCTTATTTGAGCATTCTCAAGGAGGAACTCGTGCCCGCCATGGGCTGCACCGAACCGATTTGTTTGGCCTACGCTGCCGCAAAAGCGCATGAAATTTTAGGCGATATGCCCAAACGCGTGGAAATCAAGGCCAGCGGCAACATCATCAAAAACGTGAAGAGCGTCATCGTGCCCAACACCAAGGGCATGAAGGGCTTGAAGGCCTCTGTGGCTGCGGGTATTGTGGCCGGCAATCCCACGAAAGCTTTGGAAGTCATTGCTGAAGTGACTCCTGAACAGAAAAAAGAAATTGCCGAATTTTTGGACAACACTTTAATGACCATCGTTCCGTTAAATGTGATTGCCCAATTGGATGTCACGGTCACCTTATATAATGAAGCGCATTCCGCCAGCGTGCGCATCGCAGGTTTCCACACCAACATCGTGAAGATGGAAAAGGACGACAAAGTGCTGTTCGATTCTAGTCATGCCGACACAGGTGCCACTAAACTCACCGACCGCAAGTGCCTCAGCATGAAAGACATTTACGACTTCGCCAACACCGTTGATATGGAAGACCTCAAGCCCATCATCCAACCGCAGATTGAATGCAACAAAGCCATTGCCATGGAAGGCCTCAACAACAACTGGGGAGCCAACATTGGTAGTACCATCATGAGCTTTGGCACCGATGTGCGTATCAAGGCAAGAGCTTGGGCAGCAGCGGGTTCCGATGCAAGGATGAGCGGCTGTGAGATGCCTGTCATCATCAACTCGGGCAGCGGCAACCAAGGCATGACGGTTAGCCTTCCCATTTTGGCCTACGCAGAAGAATACCACATCGACGACGACCGCGTTTATCGTGCCGTAGCCTTGTCTAACCTCGTAGCCATCCACCAGAAGACTGGCATCGGAAGATTATCAGCCTATTGCGGTGCGGTCAGTGCGGGTTGTGCTTCAGGTTGCGGTATTGCTTACCTCTTGGGAGAGAATTTGGACATCATTGAGCACACTTTGGAGAATGCCTTGGGCATCGCGGCGGGTATCGTCTGCGACGGTGCCAAACCTTCTTGCGCCGGAAAGATTGCCCTATCAGTTGAAGCGGGTATCCTCGGTTATGCTATGAGCAAACAAGATGACAATCTCCTCGGCGGCGACGGCATCATCGGCAAGGATGTAGAAGAGACCATCGACCACATCGGACGCTTGGGCCGCAACGGCATGAAAGAGACTGATGTGGAGATTCTTAAAATCATGGTTGAATAAGCAAATAATTAAGTATCAAATAATTAAACCCAACCCAATGAAAAGAAAACTTACATTATTGTTGACAGCGTTTTTGCTGTTGTCGGGAATGCGTTCGTGGGGACAACTTAGGACAGAAGTCTCCATCGACTTTTCCGAACAAGGGTACGCGAATGCCCAAGACTTAAACGGAGTCGTTATCGACATTGACGAGAATGTCACCATTGTGTTCAACAAAGCTTCGGGGAGCAATGCCCCAAAGTATTACAATTCCGGTACTGCCATTCGTGCCTACGGAGGGAACAACTTTGTTGTATCATGCACAGAGACAATTAGTTCCATTAGCCTTACATTCGGCACAGGAGATGGCTCCAACGAAATCACAACCGAAGTCGGAAGTTTTGAATCCCCGACCTGGACAGGTAGCGAATCGGAAGTGACATTCACCATAGGAGGCACCTCTGGTCACCGCCGCATCAAAGCCGTTGCTGTCACTTATGGTGGTGGAGGCCAACAGCAATATGTGGCCACCCCGACCTTCGCCCCAGCTGCGGGAACCTATTATGAAGCACAAGAGGTGAGCATTAATTGTGCTACCGAGGGTGCCACCATCCGCTACACCATCGACGGCAATGACCCGACTGAGAACAGCCCTATCTACAGTAGTCCCATCAATATCACTGAGACCACCACGGTAAAGGCTTTCGCCATGAAGGAGGGCTACATTAACAGTGGTATCGCCTCAGCTACCTACACCATCGCCGAAAGTCCCAATGTCATCACCATCGCCGAAGCGAGAGCCTTGGCCCTCAACGAATACGCTTTGGTGCAAGGTGTGGTGACTTTCATCGACGGCCGCAACATCTACATCGAAGACGAAACCGCTGGCATTGACCTCTATTTGAACACCAACACCGTGCCCTCGAACCTCGCCTTGGGCGATATGGTCCAAGCCTACGGCAAAAGGGCAGCCTACAACGGTCTCGCCGAACTGAGTGGCATCAACGGTAACGATACGGAGCAATTCGAAATCCTTTCGTCGGGCAATACGCTGCCTTTGAATGTGAAGACCATCGCTGAAATCCTCGAAGGCGGTGCAGACGCCCTGCAATGCACTCGCGTCAAGGTGGAAAACGCCATCATTGGTGCCATCAACACCTCGGGCAACACACCTTTGACACAAGACGGAGCCTCTATTAATATTTATAAGGTGCCTGCTTTGACGGACATCGAAGAAGGCGATGCGGTCGATGTGATTGCTGTCATCGGCTATTTCAATGCGGCACAATTGCGTGTTGCCTCGGCTGACGATGTGGTCTTGGTTGAGACTCCAGTTCAGCCCGACCCGGAGTTGACCGTTTCCGTAACCGAACTCAACGACTTCAGGTATATCTTCGGATCAGGACCTTCAACAGCCAAAAACTTCACCGTTTCAGGTACCAACCTTGTTTCGGCTGTGACCCTTACCGCACCTCAGAACTTTGAACTTAGCATCAATCCTGAGAACGGCTATTATGACAACGATGAGCTTTCACCTGTGGATGGCACCTTAGCAGAAACCACCGTCTATGTTAGACTGAAAGCCAACCTTGAACCTGGAACCTATTCCGGAAATCTCACCATTGTCTCGGAAACACTGAGCTATAATATCACGCTTAATGGTATGGTTGACGAAATTCCTTCGTCCCTGACAGTCTCACCAAGCGCACTTTACAATTTTGAATATGAGTATGAGACTGGCGGTCCTTCGGAAATCCAGTTTTTCACCGTTGGTGGAGACCATTTGACGCACAACGTCAGCGTTATCCCTTCGGAAAGTTTCGAGGTTTCCACGCAGCCCACTGCTTTGTTCCAACCCGAAAACCCCGCCATGATTTACATTCCCAATTCGGGCCATTTCTACGGCATCAAGATTTATGTCCGCATGAAAGCCGGTCTTGAAGTGGGCACTTACAATGAACAAATCGCGGTGACTTCCGAAGATGCCGATACAGTATTTGTCAGTGTTGCAGGTGTGGTCACAGGTGATATTCCTACCCCACCCGACCCACCCACACCGCCTACACCTGTCGACGGCAACTATGTTCGTATCAATGACCTGAGCAGCCTCACCGCTGGAAGCTATATAGTGTTTGCTGCTCGTTTCGACGAAAACGCTACAGATTATTACGCCATGAGCAATGCCTCTTCTGGCAAGCCCGAAGGTGTACTGTTCACCTCCGCCACCGCTGATGAAAACGAAGTTCTTCCCGCTTCCATCGTCGATGAAGAAAGTAGTTACTATTGGATTGTAGGCGTGACTGCCAACGGCTATACTTTCACAAATGCTGAGGGCGAGTTGATTGGTTACATTTCAAGCACTAACTTCGCCACAGGCGGCGACAACACTGAATGGGGCATCACCATCCAGACATCTGAGGAAGGGGCAATGGTGCCCAATTACACAGGTTTCGTCATCGCCAATGTAAACAATTCTGTTAGAGCTTTTGCTTTGAACAGCAACCATAATTTCGGCCCCTATCATACCCAAAACATGAATGGCAGTGGCTACAACTTCTACCTCGACCTATTCGTGAAGACCGAAGGCGGTGTGCCGCCCACACCTACTGTGGCCACGCCTACCTTCACCCCTGCGGCAGGTACCTATTTTGAAACCCAAACCGTGAGTATCGCTTGTGCGACTGACGGAGCCACCATCTATTACAGCACGATTTCGGAAAACGGTCCATGGACGGCATACTCAGAAGCTATCACTGTTGGTGAAAGCACTACCATTTGGGCATACGCCGAAAAGGAAGGCTATAATGACAGCAATGTTGCTGAGGCCACCTACATTATTCAAGTCGGTGTGGTCACCATCTTCAACCAAGACTGGGAAGGCGAGATGAACGGATGGACCTTCGTGGATGTGCTTGGTGAAGCTTCGTGGAACGTCGCTACCTATCAAGGCAACCACTATGCCTACGCCAATGGTTACAACCACGGTGCCAACGAAGACTGGTGCATCTCCCCTGCTTTCAACCTCAACGCCATCGGCAACCCTGTGCTGAGTTTCCGTACCGCGAAGAACTACACTGGCAATGACCTTGAAGTGTTCTTCTCCAACGACTATGACGGTGACGACCCGGCTGCAGCCACATGGGTTCCGTTAGCCTGCGCCCTCTCCTCCGGTTCTTGGACTTGGACCGAGTCGGGTGACATCGACTTGAGTAGTTTCAGCGGCAGCAGCTGTTACATTGGCTTCAAGTACACCTGCGAGGAAAGCAGTGCCGCTGGTTGGGAAGTTGACGATATCATGCTTGTGGGTTCCACATCAGACCCTGTCGTCACTGTTTCGCCTTTGGCCTTGACAGGATTCAGCTACGTCGAAGGCAACGGCCCATCGGCTGAACAAAGTTTCATCGTTAGTGGCCTTAACTTGAACGAAAACATCATTATCATCGATGCCCCTGACTTTGAAATCTCCCGTACTTCAGGAGACGACTTCGATGCCCAAGACGCCATCACTTTGACACCAATCAGCGGCAATGTCGAGGAAACTACCATTTATGTCCGCATGAAGGCAGGTCTGGCTGTCGGCGAATACAACGCAGAAGTCATCAGCATCACTTCTGAGGTTGAAGACTACGAAGTGGTTTGCAGTGGCAATGTCACAGCACAGCCTGTTCCTGGCGACGATTATGTGCGCATCAGCGACGTGAGCGAACTTGCCGCTGGCAACAGAGTCATCCTTGCCTCCCGCTACAACGAGACAGCCAATGCCTACTTAGCCATCACCAACGTCCTGTCAAGCGGCAAACTCGGCACCACCGAATTCACCAGTGCAATGAATGGTACTGAAGAAATCATCCCCTCCAGCATTTTGGCCGAAGAAGACAACTATTATTGGACAGTGGATATCACTGCTGATGGCTACACTTTCACCAATGCCAATGGCGATGTGATTGGCTACGGTAACAGCGGCACCAATTTCGTGATGAATAGTGAAAAGACCGTTTGGACCATCAACGATGGCATTTCCGACACTGCCTCGATGGTTCCCGAATACTATGGTTTCAACATCATCAACTTCACGACGAATAATCGCGCTTTTGCTATCCGTTTCTACAACGAGGATTACATCTGCGGTGCATACTCCACCAGCAACATGAATAACGGCAGTGCCGGTGAATATAACTATTTCTTGGACATCTTCATGCAAGGCGAAGGTGGTGAGCCGCCCACTCCTACTGTAGCCGCCCCGACCTTCAACCCTGCTGGAGGCACTTACTATGAAGCCCAAAATGTGACTATCAGCTGTGCTACGGAAGGCGCGACCATCTACTACAGCCTAGTTCCAGAACCATACGACTGGAATGAATATGAAGGTCCCATTGCTGTCGACTCAAATATGACCATCTGTGCGTACGCCGAGAAAGAGGGGTGCAATAACAGCCCTGTAGTCTGCGAAGAATACATCATCCAAGACGACCTCGTCATCATCTTCAACCAAGACTGGGAAGACGACTGGAACGGCTGGACTGAATACTGCGAAATGGGCGACTCGCTCTGGCATATCGGCTCCCACCAAGGTAACCATTATGCATACGCCAACGGTTACAACCACGAACCCACCATTGACTGGCTCATCTCGCCCTCCTTCGACCTTGACAGCTACAGTGACGTTGTATTGACCTTTAGAACCGCCATGAACTACAATGGTCCTGACCTTGAAGTGTTGTTCTCCAACGACTATGATGGTCAAAACCCGACCACTGCCACTTGGGAACCGCTGACTTACGAGCCTTCGCAAGGCAGTTGGAACTGGGTGTCATCGGGCGACATCAGCCTCGACGGATTCAGCGGCACGAACTGCTACATCGGATTCAGGTACACCAGTGACGAAGACGCCTCCGGTTGGGAAGTCGACGACATCAAACTTGCCTCTGGAAGCACTTCGCCCACCCCAACTCTCATTGCCACACCTAATTACCTTGGTGACTTCAGTTATGTGGTGGGTCAAGGCCCGTCAGAATCACAGAGTTACGTCTTATCAGGTGTCAACCTCTTTGACGAAGGCTATATCCACATAGTTTCTTGCTCATGGTACGAGATTTCTTTGGATAATGAAACGTTTACAGAAGTGCTTGAATTCCCCTGCACCGACCTACCTGCGACCGTCTATGTCCGCATGATGGATAGCCTTGCCCCCAATACATACGATGGAGTTTACATCGCTAATGAATACTATGACGACATCAACTATGCCGCTGTAGTAGTCAATGTGTCTGGTATCGTCCACTACGAGAACGATCCTTCCATATTATGGGACGATTTGCCGTATTATATCCAAGGCAACAATGGTTCCAATAACAACCGTGTACCTGTCGCCACATACGTATGGCTCGGTAACCTTGAACCACACACAACCTACCGTTACACCAACCAATTTGTTGACGAAAACGACGGTCCCGAGACCGCCGGTGCCGGCAATGTGATTTACGCCAACTTGGATGGCTTCTACCGCAGCACCAGCCCGAGTTTAGCTACCGAAGGCGGCTACGGTGAATTTACAACCAGTTGGGATGGAGATGCTCATGTTTGGTTCGTCAATGAGCCTACAGCCAATGCCCGCTTTACGCCCGGCAACTATGTTTATCTGCGTATCCGCCTCAATGACGGTCACGATGGAACCACGGTGGCCCACACCCTCACTACCCAACGCTACGCCACCGTAATCAACTTCGGCACTGAACACGATGCTAACCAAGGCTCGGCATTTTATGTCAAGAGCAATGAGAACCCGATGACCTTTGCCCAAATGTATATCAACCAAAACCCTAACGAACATCCGATATTCGCCACTATTGTCGAGACCACAGGTGTAGATTTTGGCAATATCAACCAGTACGCTGACTTCTACAAGGAAGAGGTGGCTGGCAAGGACGGCTGGTTTGGAGGCATCCTGCCCAACGACAACGAGTATGGCATTAACAAAATTATGGTCTACGACATAACGCACTATTGGTACCAAGAATATCGCACTACCGTGTATAACGGTCAATGGTATCCCAATGCCAACACCGTCAACCCGACCAACGGCTTGGACGAGCCCATCTTCATCGACCTGACCTATGATGGCGTTGAAGAAACGGTTGAGACGAACGTGAAGGTCTGGAGCGCCAACCATGAATTTGTAATTGAAAACGGCGACAATGCGCACTATAGCATGACCGTGTACAACGTGCTCGGTCAGCCCATGATGATGAAACAGATCAACGCAGGCAGCACCGAACGCATCAGCCACAGCCTCGCCAAAGGTGTCTATATCATCAATTTGCAGAACAACCAAAACAAGGTTGCTGTGAAAGTGATTGTGAAGTAATTGCGGAGCCTTTCGAGGCATTGAAAAAAGTCCGAGAGTCGGTTAGCTCTCGGACTTTTTTGTTCCTCTTAAAGATGAAGAAGGCATGTCATTCCTTTGGAATCTATGCCTTCTTCATCTTGTTAGTGCAACTTTGTTCTTTTAATCAGATAACTCGTCAGCACCTGATTATAGTCCTTATTAATATCGGCCTCAACATAGTCGATTTGGTATTGGTAGCAATGGCGTAACAAAGCCTCTTTGCGCTCAGTCATAATCTTTTTGTAGGTTTCCTGAACTTCGATGGGATTAAGTTTCAGCACATCACCCGACTCCAAATCGACGAAACGGTACGGGCGGTTCTCAAAGTCTAGATTCTGCTCCAGATTGCTGTCAAAGACGTGGAACAGGATGACCTCATGCTTATTATATTTAAGGTGTTCCAAGGCCTCAAACATCGGCTTGTAGTCGTTGAGGCCGTCGAGCATGTCAGTGAAAATGACCACAAGGCTGCGGCGGTGCGTCATTTCAGCAATCTGATGCAGGCACTGTGGTGTTGAGGTGGTCTTACGGTTGTTTTTATCGTAGGTGTCAATCAGTTTCTCCAGCTCGGTATAGATCAGTTTGTTATGCACATTGGACGACTTAGCTGGTTCATGGAATGAAATTGTCTCGTCAAACAAGTCCAAACCCACAGCATCGCGCTGACGGCGCATCAGTTCCATGAGCGAGGCCGCTGCATAGACGGAGAAAAAGAGTTTGTTGGGATGCTCAAAGTCAATCTTTTGCCTCACAGGAAAGCACATGCTTGAGCTTTGGTCGATGACCAATTGGCAGCGCAGGTTGGTCTCCTCCTCGTAGCGTTTCACGAAGAGTTTCTCGGTGCGGCCATAGAGTTTCCAGTCGATATGACGGATGGGCTCGCCTGTGTTGTAAAGGCGATGTTCGGCGAACTCCACAGAAAAACCGTGGAAGGGACTCTTGTGTAAACCAGTGATGAATCCCTCCACAATTTGGCGTGCCAAGAACTCCAAGCTGCCGAACTGGGTCAGCCGGTTCCTATCGATTGAAAAGTCCAAAGCTGTTGAACTGTTGATTTGTTGATTGTTGAATTGTTTTGGCTATCAGCAGTCAGCCTTCAGCTATCAGCTTAATTTGCTGACTGCTGAAGGCTGATAGCTGAAAGCCATCTCTTTAGAACAGCTTTTCCAGTTTCTCCACAAACACTTTCTTAGGAGCTGCGCCGACGTTCTTGTCGACAGGCTGGCCACCCTTGAAGAAAAGAACGGTGGGGATGTTCATGATGCCATATTTTCCAGCGGTGCCGGGGCATTCTTCTACGTCACACTTCACGGCAACTACTTTGCCGGCATATTCTTCCGAGAGTTCTTCGATGATGGGTTCCACCTTCTTGCAAGGGCCGCACCATGTGGCGCCAAAGTCCACCATCACAGGGAGTTCCGATTTCAGGACGACATCTTCAAAACGGTCGTCGGTCATTTGAATTACTGCCATAGTTTTAATTGTTTAGTTTATTAAAATCCTCTTGAGTTTGCAAAAGTAATAAAAAATCTTGAACGGTCAAAATCTTACATGCTCCAATTCGATTTATTTCAAGCAAATCAGCATCGCCTGTCAGCAAAAATTCGGATTCAGACACGAGGGCCAATTCCAAAAGAAAATCATCTTTGGAATCCCGACAACGTGATGGAATTTCGTGCAAATCATAAGCTATCGAAATGCCTGTCAGGAAATCCAAAAAAGCTTCAACTTGGTCCAAATTAAAATAACGTGCAAACTTAGGTCGATGCGAAACCTCTCGAATTTCTTCAATAAGTGCTTCAGAAACAACAATCTGAAATTGAGAAGAAGCTATTATTTGCTTCAACTCCCCCATCTTTTTGCCAATAAGCAGGCTGATGAAAAGATTCGTGTCGATGACAATCTTAATTGGCTTGCTTGCGTGCTTCATACATCTCTTTCCTTACGGCCTTACATTCATCAATTATTTCTTGATCCGTAATATCAGCAACTTCTTTTGTTCGAACGGCTTCCAACAAATCTTCAAGTTGTTTTGCCCGATTGCTATCCTCAACATCCTCATTATCAGCTATCTTCTCATCAAGAAATTCTTCCTTCCTAAATCTCCAGCCCATAGAACGCAGCATTTGTTCAAACCACCCTTCTTGAAGCGCAGGCACATGTACTGTCATTGTTGTCATAATACAATATTTTATCGTGCAAAATTAGCAATTTTTTCTTATTTCGCTATCTCAAATCAAATTCCACAAAAGGCATCTTTTCCAATAACGGCAATACCTCTTGAGCGTTGATAGAGCCTTTTACCGGTGTAAGGTTGCAGGATTTCTTGCCCAACGGATCGAAAAGATGCAGTTTATAGTTCTGTTTTCCAGAGTTCTCCTTTATCACCTTAATAAATTCCTCCATGCTTTCCTTGCCCATCTCAGCCACGTTCAATTTGATGTAGACGGTCTTGGTGGTGGTCTCCAAAAGTGAATCCAACAACCGCGCCTCGCTGAAACGCACCTCAAGCGTCTGCAACACGACACTCGGGTCTTGTCCCGCCCTCGGGAAAGGCCTGTCAAAAACACCGGAAAGCATGACAAACGAGTTGATCGTCAGTATGTTCCTGCAATTCAGATAGTTCTCCTTGAACAAGGCAAACTGCAAAGCACCACTTTGGTCCTCGATGGTGAAACGACCGTATGGATTGCCGTTTTTCGCGGTAAACTCCTCTGCTCGTGTAATTTGACCTCCAAGGCGAACTGGACGTTTCAGGTTCTTCTCCACATCGTTCAAGGCATTCTTCAAACCCTCCACATCACAGTTACAGAAATACTTGATAGGCAGGTGATAGACCTCCATCGGATGCGAGGAAATATAGAAGCCCAAAGCCTCCTTCTCCATCTCCAATTCCTTCATCTTCGACCACGGCTCACACTCGGGCAACGGAATGGAAAAGGCTTCCTCTGCTCCACCCTCATCGCCAAAGCCAAAAAGATCCATTTGGGCAGAGTTTTTGCGTTCGTTGAACGAAGCCACCATGCGCATGGCTTTTTCAGAGAACGGTGAAAACTCGTTGGGCGCAATGTGGAACAACATAGCGCGATGGAAGCCTTTGAAACTGTCAAAGCAACCCGCCATACCCATGCTTTCCAACGCCCTGACATTAAATGATTTATCTGCAATACGCATCAGGAAATCGCCGAAGTCCTTGAATTTGCCGTTGGCCTCGCGTTCCGCCACGATTCCCGAAACGACAGCCTCACCCACATTCTTGATGCCGCCCATGCCATAGCGAATTTCGCCCTTCTCGTTGACCGAAAACGTGTATTCCGACTCGTTCACATCGGGACCTAACACCGCGATTTTCATGCGTTTGCACTCCTCGGTCATAAAGTTCACCTTCTTGATGTCGCCCAATTCGTTGTTGAGCACTGCCGCCATGAACTCAGCCGGATAGTGCGCCTTAAGGTAGGCCGTCTGATAAGACACCCAAGAATAGCAGGCCGCGTGCGACTTGTTGAAGGCATACGAAGCGAACTTCTTCCACTCTTCCCAAATCTTTTCAAGACGTTTTTTCACCTCGGCCTCGGGCAGGTTCTCGGTCTGGGTCAACTTGGCCACACCTTGTTTCATGAACTTGCCATAGAGTTCTTCCATCTTGGCCAACTGCTTCTTACCCATAGCCTTACGTAGTGTATCGGACTCACCTCTCGTGAAGTCAGCCAACTCGCGCGAAAGCAACATCACCTGCTCTTGGTAAACACAAATGCCGTAAGTATCCTTCAGATACTTCTCCATGCAGTCAAAGTCGTACTTGATTTCTTGGCGGCCTTGCTTGCGGGCGATAAAGTCAGGAATGTTGTCCATTGGGCCTGGACGGTAAAGGGCGTTCATAGCGATGATGTCACCGATGACCGAAGGCTGCAACTCGCGCAAATATTTCTGCATTCCGGGCGATTCAAACTGGAACGTGCCAATGGTGTTGCCCGCCGAGTACAATTCGTAGGTCAGTTTGTCGTCAATCGGGATATGGTCGATGTCGATGTCGATGCCGTGGGTTTTCTTGATGTTTTTCAGGGCATCCTTAATCAAGGTCAAGGTCTTCAAGCCGAGGAAGTCCATTTTGATGAGGCCCACGGTCTCAATGACATGTCCATCGTATTGAGTAACAACAACATCTTCTTTGGTATCCTTATCTTTAACAGTGCAGACAGGAGCGACATTGGTGAGGTCGTCAGCACCGATAATTACGCCACAAGCGTGGATGCCGATTTGGCGGTTGGTGTCCTCCAATTCCTCGGCGTAAGTCAGCATGGAAGAGACGTTCTTATCGTCGCCGTTGAGCATTTCTTTCAGTTCAGGGACATACTTATAGCAGTTCTTCAGGTTGACCTTGGGCATCTTCTTGGGCACCTCGCCTTCCACAGCTTTCACAGCAGCTTCGTCGAAGTTGCGGTCAGGGATGTAACTCTTGATTTTGGCCACCTCGGGCAAAGGCACCTTCTGCACACGACCCACATCCTGAATAGCCGATTTGGCCGCCATGGTCCCGTAGGTAATGATATGTGCGACTTTTTCTTTTCCATATTTCTTTGTTATCCAGTCCAATACACGACCACGGCCATCATCATCGAAGTCCACGTCAATATCAGGCAATGAGATACGGTCAGGGTTGAGGAAACGTTCAAACAGCAGGTCGTATTTCAATGGATCCAAATCGGTAATTTTCAAGCAATAGGCCACCACTGAACCAGCTGCCGAACCACGGCCTGGACCCACAGAAACGCCAAGTTCTTCACGCGCTGCCCTGATATAGTCACTCACAATAAGGAAGTAACCCGGGAAGCCCATGGTTTTCATCACATGCAACTCGAATTTGATGCGTTCGATTTGCTCCTCGGTGAGGGTCTCACCATAACGCTGATGGGCACCATCCCATGTCAGTTTGGCCAAGTAATCCGCTTCGAGTTTGATACGGTAAAGTCGGTTGTATCCCCCCAATTTCTTGACCTTTTTCTCGGCCTCCTCATGCGACATCACCACATTACCATGTTCATCGCGGGTGAACTCGTTGAAAAGATCTTCTTCCGTGAATTTTTGTCGATATTCTTCCTCTGTGCCAAAGTCTTCTGGGATAGGGAAAATTGGCATAATCGGGTCGGAGTCAATGCTATAGGTCTCAACTTTGTCGACAATTTCTTGCGTATTCTCCAAGGCAAAGGGTACATCGGAAAAGATACGCCCCATCTCTGTCGGCGTCTTTAGCCATTCCTGCTTGGTGTAATGCATCCGGGACGGGTCATCCAAATCTTTGCCCGTACCAAGACAAATTAGTCGGTCGTGCGCCTCGCCATGTTCCTCTTCCACAAAGTGGACGTCGTTTGTCGCGATGACTTTGATGTCATACTTCTTCGCCAACTCCAAAAGAATCTTGTTCACTTCTTTTTGGCGTTCGTAAACTTCGGTGTCGCCACCAGGCTTATCGGTCTTATGACGTTGTATCTCAATGTAATAATCATCGCCAAAGAGGCTCTTGAACCATTGTATAGACTCCTCTGCGCCCTTAAAATCGGCGTTCATGATTTTTTGGGGCACCTCACCACCAAGACAAGCAGAGGTACAAATCAAGCCCTCGTGGTATTTCTCCAACAAGCTGTGGTCAATACGCGGATTGTAGTAGAAACCATCCGTGTAGGCGATGGAACTCAACTTGCAAAGGCTGTGGTAGCCCGTCTTGTTCTTGGCTAATAAAATAAGGTGCCAGCCTCGATCTTGACGGCCATCGCGTTTGTCAATGCTGATAGGTGCACAATAGGTTTCAATACCATATATTGGTTTGAAGAATTGTCCGTTCAGCTTGTCAATCTCGGCTTGTGCAGCAGCCATTTCTTCTTCGGTAGCTTCCTCCTTATTTAATATGGCCTGCTGCTCCTTGATAGCATCCTTCACCTTACCGTTTTCCTTGTTCACGGTATCGGCAAAGTCCTTGATACCAAACATGTTGCCATGGTCAGTCAAAGCAAGGCTGTACATGCCGTTTTTCTTGCATTTCGCCACCAAGTCAGGCACTTTCGACATACCGTCAAGCATGGAATAATGCGAGTGGACATGCAGGTGCGTGAAGTGTTTCGGGACATAGTCGCCAATCTCTAGCACATCATTCGTTTCTTCCTCGTCAACGATAGGCTCAAAGGTAATGCCCGCGGGTTGAATCATTTCTGGATTGGCTGCCTTGAAGTCGTCGATGAACTGCGCATCAACGCCCAAATCGTTGGCATCCAATATACCACGACGCACTAGTTCAAGAAACACGCGAGCCGTAGCTTCCACATCGGCGGCGGCATTGTGGGCATCGCCAAACTTCTCGCCAAACAGAATCTGATGGAACTCTTCTAAGCGCGGCAACTTGAACTTGCCGCCTTTGCCTCCAGGCAGTTGGCAGAACTCAGCAGTTTTCTCGGTGCAGGTATCCACCTTTTGCCAATTGGGCAGTGGATTCTCGCCTTTCTTGCGCAGGAACTCGCAACCAAGGATACAGAGGTCGAAGTCGATATTATGACCGACAAGGCGCGACACCTTAAAAGCCGACTGTAGGAAAATGTCGAGCACCTCATTCAGCGGCTTGCCGTGTTCGGTAGCGTATTTGGTGGAAATATGGTGCACCATCTTAGCGTCGATGGGAATCTCAAAGCCTTCTGGTTTAACGATATAGTTATGGTTCTCCACGAAGCGACCCTTGTCGTCATGGACTTGCCAAGCCAGTTGCACCATGCGCGGCCAATTGTCGAAGTCGGTCAGCGGCGCGTTATAATTTTTGGGTAGACCAGTGGTCTCTGTATCGAAGATTAGGAACATAATCAGTTGAAAGTTGATAGTTTAGAGTTGAAAGTTGAGGCGAAACCTACCTCAATAATCAGCCTTCAAAAATATGCATTTTTTGAGGATGGAAAAAGTTTACGAGCAGTTTTTTTCAAGATTGGCAAAACAATCCTATCTTTGCAGGAAATTCACCAAAGGCTATGAACAAGTTACACACTTTTTTCCTTTCGCTGCTTCTGATTGTTAGCAGCTTCGTATTTGCCCAACAAGACCTCACTCTTGACAAAGTGACCATCGTCAGCCGACACAGCGTCCGCGCACCATTGGAACAATACCTCACCACCCTCGATGAGATGACCGGCAATGGCTATCATTGGACCCGCTGGTCGGTGCCAGGCAGCGAACTCACATTGAGAGGTGGTGCCTTGGAAACCCTTTTCGGGGAGTATTTTCGGCTGTGGTTGGACGATGAACATTTCGTATTGGACAGTGCCGACATCTATTTTGGCGCCAGTTCCAAACAACGCACCATCGCTACGGCTCGCTCTTTTGCGGCAGGCATGCTTCCGCTGATGACCGTGCCGATAGATTACAAAGTTGATAAGGATGGTAAGGTAGGTTATCCCGACCCAGATTACCTTCCTTTGCTGAACGACCACAGTACGGCAGATGGCAATTTCGACATCAAAGCCTTCCAAGCAGAAGCCTACCGCGAGTTGGGTGAGTTACAAGCCCCATCTTACTCTTTTTTGGAAAAAGTGCTTAGGATGAAACGCTCCGAGTATGCCCGCAAGCAAGGCAATGCCCACTTTGACAATCATGTGGGTGTCACTCTTGATTTCTATGACAAAAATGGAAAGCCACTGGAACCCGCGATGCTAGGCGGTCTGAAAGACGCCAACATGGCCAGCGATGCCTTCGTGCTTCAATATTATGAAATGGAAAACGCCAAAGACGCTGCGTTTGGACGCTGCCTCAGTTTCAACGACTGGAAGAAACTGGCCTACATCAAGGATTATTACGGTGACATTTTGTTCTCGAAAGCCCCCATCATCTCGGTCAACATAAGTCACTGCATGTTGAAAAGAATCCAAGCCGAGATGCTGCCAGAAGGTCATAAGTTTGCCTTCCTCTGTTCCCACGACTCCATGATTGCCGCCGTGCTCGCCGCTTTGAGGGTTACTCCTTACGAGCTGCCGAATACCATTGAAACTCAAACCCCAATTAGTATCAAACTGGTGCTCGAACAATGGGTTGAAGCCAACAATCCCAACCCGAAAAGATACATCCACGCGCGACTTGTGTATCAAAGCACCGAACAGATTCGAGGCATGAAGCAAATGGATTTATCTAATCCTCCGATGTCGTACGACGTAAGTTTCACAGGCCTTGAGAAGACATCAAATGGCATGTACCGTTATGATGATTTCATGAGCCATTTGCAGAAGAGCATTCAGGCTTATGAAGCGACAGCGCGTGGCGAACACCCGTGGAAATAAACCACTCTGGACTACAAGTCCAAATGTTTTAAGTATGTACTGGACCGCGGCCTTGCATCCTCGTCAAGCTTCGAGATGATGTCCACTTTGGAGGCGAAGTTCGTGGGGAGAATCAAGACAAACAAGAGGATGGAGGTCGTCAGGACCCTGATGGACGGGAAAACAGACAAGGACTTGGGAAAGCTGGAACTGGTCGACGACATCGAGGTGCAGCCGTACACCAAGGCGCATGAGAAGACGGAGCGGACATTCCGTGTGGTCAAGGCACGCTTCAAGATACCAAGGGACACCACAAGACCGGCCAACAAGGGGAAGGTGAAGGAGGTGGAGAATGACATATACTTCATCACCAACGACTTCAGCCTCACCCCAAAGGAAATCGCCGAGGCTTACCGCTGCAGATGGGACATTGAGGTGTTCTTCCGCTTCCTCAAACAGGGGCTCAACTTCTCCCATTTCCTGTCCGTAAGCGAAAACGGCATCAAGATAATCCTCTACATGACTTTGATAACGGCCATGCTGATAATGATTTACAGACGCGAGAACGGATTGGGGTACGACATGGCCAAGTTCTGTTTCCGTACCGAGATGAACGACTGGGTCACGGCTTTGGCCGTTTACTTCAGTGGCGGTGATGTCGAAAGCTTCACCTCACGCTACCACATCAGAGTTTGACCTCCTTCTTCTTTCGATCGATCGTGATTTCCTTTAGGTCTACAAAACTTCCGTCGGAACGGCAATCGGCAACTCCTGAGGCTCATTCACCGTACTGACCGAATAAACGCTATCCACCACATACTTGGTCATACCACGCCAAGGCAAAGTGCCGAGATATTCCTTGTAGTGCAGTTCGACCATCTTGCCTGTGCAACGCTCCAATTGCTTGGCCACATTCTCATCCTTCACCGAGAAATTGAACTCGTTCGATTGGATGGTGTTGTTGGAGTTTTTCGAGTTGTAGCCCGCTTGGATAAGCCTGCCTTCGTAGGTCTTGAACACATAGCCTTTGTAAACGAACAGGTTGAGCTCGCCAGCTTTCACACCGCTACCGAACACATAAAAAAACTTGAAGAAAACAAAAGCAGCCGCTGCCAAAACGATGATAATGCTTAATGTAGTGAGGATTTTTCTTCCAGTTCCTCTTTTCTGATTTCCTGAATTGTCTTTCATGGTTATTGTACTTTAATCTGTTTCTTTTGGTAAAAATCGCAAATCGTTGTTATCCCGCATTCATCGCATTTCGGCTTGCGGGCAAGGCAAACATAACGCCCATGCAAGATGAGCCAATGATGCGCCTTGGATATCACATTTTGTGGCAAATGTGCCACTAAGGTCTTTTCGGTCTCTAATACATTCTTTGAGTTTTTGGTCAGGCCAATGCGGTTGGAAACGCGGAAAACATGCGTATCCACTGGCATGGCGGGCTGGTCGAAGGCAACGGCCATCATCACATTGGCGGTCTTGCGGCCCACGCCAGGCAGTTTCTGCAAATCCTCCAAATTATCGGGAACGATGCCGTTAAAGTCGCGCACCAAAGTCTGCGCCATGCCCAACAGGTTCTTGGCCTTGTTGTTGGGATAAGAAATGCTTTTGATATAGGTATAAATCTCATCCGCCGATGATGCCGCCATGTCTTGCGCCGTCGGGAAACGCTGGAACAAAGCCGGCGTGGTCATATTGACGCGCTTGTCGGTACACTGCGCCGAGAGAATCACCGCCACCAACAACTGATACGGGTCTTTGTAATGCAACTCCGACTCAGCGATGGGCATGTGCTCCTCAAAATAGGCCACAAAAGCATCGTATTTATGCTGTAACTTATTGGTTTTCATTCGAATCCATTACATTCTCACGCAGAATACGCTGAAATCGCAGAAGCCTACCAGACACATGCAATAGCATCGCTTTGTGTCTCCCATAATTCTGCGAATTCTGCGTGCAAAAACTCAAATAATTTCACCCTGTTCGTCAACGAGTACGCCCCAACTCACAGCAGTCAGCATCTCATCTTCAAAGAAAAAGTCAATCAGGCCATCTTCGAAGGAGACACGCAACTCTTCGTCCTCAGTTTCCTCTTCTAATTCCTTGAAACCATTAGACTTCATCAAGTCGATGATTTCTTCCTTGTCAAGTTCGAACACTTTCTTGCCGAACAGGGTAGCATCCTCATTCTCAGTCTCGAAACAAGCCACCACCGATTTGGTGACACCCTCAAAATAGATATTCGTCTGAATCTCTTGGTACTCATAAAAGATGGAGCGGTTGCCCGTCTCTTCCATGTCGCTGAGTTCCTCGTAGAAATCAGGCATGTTCAAAATCTTGACCGTCTCGTCAAGTGTCATTCCGAAAGGTATTTCGCCGTAGCCTTTCAACGGTTTAATTGTAAAGTCTTTCATCATTTATTCATTCGCTTAGTTTTCCTGTAATCAGTTCTTTTTCAAGGTATTCGTACACATAAGGTGTACTTTGGAAATATAATCCTGTAGAAAGATTGCACAATTTGGAGAAAGTCTCGGATGTGTAAACAAGATTCACAGCCTCTTCCATAGAAATGCTTCTCTTTTCCATCAAAAGCATAACCATCTCCTTGGTCAATTCTTCTATCATAAATGTTTCTTTCGTCATATCGCTTTGAGATACTTTAATGCTTTCTCCGATCCAAAAAAGTACTGGATGCTCATTTCTTTAGGGTATTTCAACTCTTTCAAAAATTGCTCCATGGAAATCAGATTTTCCAACAACCTACGAATCTGATAACCAACAGTATCATTAGCAACTGGACCTACAACAATATCATATCCATGCAATGGTGTCCGACTATTGCTTTGTCTATTCATCAGCACAAATTCTGCCCATTCCAAGGTGTAGCCATCAAATGTTTTCACAGCAAGTTCGCCTTTTTGAAGCTCATTCTCATCAAAAAAATAGATGTTCAAAGTGGGAGCACCAAACGAGAACATTTCTATCTTTCGCTGAGCCTGACCTAAGGCATGGTCGCGGTTTGGGGTCAAATAAAAGCCGACACCAAAATCCTTGCCCACATTGGATTTGGACAAGTCAATCCGGTCAATCTTGACATTCGAACCATGGTAAAGTATCATGCCAAAGCCCCTCCACGACTACGACAATACACCGAGACATCATCCACGACATTCTCAAACGACAGCGTATGCTCAATATCATAATTGCGAATCAAAAAGTCAATTGCCTTATAATTAGACAAATAGCGATAGGCTTGTGAAGGTGTCAAGGAAAACTTGTTGGCAAAATCACTAATGATAGCCACCAAATAATCCAGCTTGTCATGCTCCAATTTGCTCATTGCTATGGTATTGATTGTGCAAAAATAATGTTTTTTGCCATTTCGTGCATGAATTATCGAAATTTTTCATTCAAACCGAATCGACTTGGTGGGACTGATGCGGTTGATGACTGAAGTCGGGATGAGCAGCATCAAAACCCAAAGCAGGAAAGTTCCCAAATTGATGAAAATCACAGTACTCAAGTGCAATTCGATAGGCACAGCAGAGAGGTAATAGGTAGCGGCATCCAATTTGATGAACCCAGTATATTGCTGCAAGAAACAAAAGCCCAACCCAATGACATTGCCAATCAGCATACCGATGAGCAAAATTTTCAACGAGCGGCGCAAAAACACCTCACGGACAAACTTATTACTCGCGCCCATGGCTTTCAGCAAACCGATGGTGGAAGTCCGTTCAATAATGATAATCAACAACATACTGATAACCGTAATGCCTGCTACAAGTAACATCAAAGCCATGATAAGCCAGACATTGGTATCTAAAAGGTCGAGCCAATCGAAGATTTGAGGATTGCTCTCGCGGGCAGTGTAGGAAGCCAAATTGGCCGGCAAGGCATAATACAATTTCCCGTTGACTTGTGCGACATCGGCGTTGTCGTCCAAGGCAATCTCTATCAGTCCTGCTTCGTTGTCTTCCCAACCGTTCAGCTTTCGGATTTGGTTGAGGTCGGCGAAGACATAACGCTCGTCAAACTCATAAAGTCCTGTCTCAAAAACGCCTGACACAGTAAACTTTCGCCCTCGCGCTTGATTGTCCTTGTCGATAAACCACACGCGCACATCATCACCGACATTCAGCAGCATCTTATTGGCAATCACCTTGGAAACCAGCACCTCGGTGGAGCGTTCACCCGAGTGGTACTCAGGCACTTTGCCTTCCAACAAGCAATTGCTAAAATAAGTCCAGTCGTAGTTTTCGTCCACGCCCTTCAGCACCACACCCTGAATCTCGTCGTCGGTTTTAATCATGCCTGCCTTGTTGGCCACCATCTGATAATGTGCAATCCCTTCAATGGCATCCAATCGACTGACTAACAACGAATCCAAAACAAATGGTGTTTCCTCCACAGACTCATTTTTGTCCAATGACTGCACATGAATCGGGGCCACAAAACCAATCACCTTGCCGCGAATCTGGTTTTTGAAACCCACCACGACCGCCCATGCAATCAGCATCACGATAATAGCCAAAGCTACACTCGTGACGGCCAATCGCATTACCGTTGAAGAAAGATTTTCCTTCGAAAGTGAAAAAATTCGGTCTGCTATGAATTTGGGGGCGGACATGGGAATGATTCAAACCATTATTCAAGCTATTGCACCAATATCATACAGATATTCAGGCGCAAAATCAGCACCATTATCCCATTCAATGGTATTGAAACGGATAGAGAAACGCTTGAAATAATCCTTGTTATATAGCGGCAAGAAAGCCTCGCCATGTAAAGAATTGGCCAAATCCACATCACGCACTTCGTCGTTGTTGAACCATAGACGAATTCGGTAATCGCCAAGATATTCAGCTTTATTAATTTCCAAAAACATAGACTATTAATTTAAGGGTTCAATTTTATCAAGAGGTGTTCCATGTTGCGCTTTTTCCCAATCGGCAAGCAATTCATCACGGTGCAACTCAAGCCATTCCAAAATCATACGCAAGGCACGGCCTGGCATCTTACCAGTAACTATACCATCCCGGATGCTTACCGTAACCTTGTAATCACCATACCAAGCATGAAAATGTGCCGGAGCATGGTCAGTGAAATTCATAAATATAACAATTCCGTAAAAGAAACTTATTTGTGGCATGGCTTGTCTTGATTTCTATATTTATCGCCTGCAAAAATAAACAAAATCACCAACATTGCCACATTACCAAGAAAATTGAATAAAACTCGCCCTCCCACTCCAAGGTTTCATAAGGAGAAAGAGGGCGGTTTAGAGGTTGGCTTGTAAAGACGGCACACAAGCATCGTCTCTTCACGCAAATTAACCGATGTCAATAATTACAGGGAAGAGCCCAAATGAACGTCGAAAAGTTGCCGAGCAGGGCTGGGTAGCCTGCTACCGCAGGCGCCCTGCCCGCCAACTTTTTCGCCCGTTGCCCGTAACGGAACAAAGGTTAGTTCTGCCCAAAAGAACGCACTGGTCGGACAAATCGACCATAGCCGCGGCCGTAGAAGTCGTGGCCCATGACGTAATGGCCCGAACCGAAGAAGAAGTTCCACGCGCGGTCCGGGTAGTCCGTGTTGAGCGAACTCGACCAGTAGTAGCCGTAGCTGCAAACAGCGTGAAGCCGCTATACAACCCCTTGTTTTTGTGGTCTTGAAAATTTCTCAGGTTCTCAAGTACAAAGGAAGCATAACGCTTCTAAAGTTCAATATGTCACGAATGGCTACTGAACTTGAGGCCCCTGAAGGTGGTCAAAAGGTCGAAGCACTGGCGAACCAATTCGGGGACAAAAGTAGTAAAAATTAGGCTTAGTGAAACTATTAGGCCCGAAATTTGTACAATTTTCAATACCTTTGCAAAAACAAAACACACCCGAAATGAAACGACAATTCTTTGCAATAGCTTTCTTCTGCCTCATTTTCATGGCACCAGCCCAGGCCCAAATCTTCAAGATGGACGATGAGCCTCGCCTCTCTATCATCGACAAGGAACAATATATTTCCGCTGCCATGCAAATGGATGATTACCTACCGCTTATCAGAGGAAAGCGAGTGGGTATAGTCGGTAACCAGACGAGTATTGTAGGTGAAACCCATCTAGTGGATACCTTGTTTTCTTTGGGCATCGACATCAAGAAAATCTATACACCTGAACATGGTTTCCGTGGCACTGCCGATGCAGGTGCCAAAGTGAACAGCGGCAAGGACGAGAAAACTGGCCTGCCCATCGTCTCGCTTTACGGCAAAAACAAAAAACCCACGCCCGAAATGCTGCAAGGCATCGACATAATTCTATTTGATTTGCAGGATGTTGGTGTGCGCTTTTATACCTACATTTCCACAATGACATACGTAATGGAAGCCGCCGCAGAAAACAACATTCCTGTCATTGTCCTCGACCGTCCGAACCCAAATGGCTTTTATGTGGACGGACCCGTGTTGAAACCAGAAAACAAATCCTTTGTGGGAATGCACCAAGTTCCAGTGGTTTACGGCATGACCATCGGGGAATATGCCAAGATGGTGAACGGTGAAGGCTGGCTGAAGAATGGCGTCACTTGTGACCTCACCGTGATACCTATTAATAATTATAACCGCGACGCCATTTACGAATTGCCTATAAAGCCTTCGCCCAACCTGCCCAACTGGGAATCGGTGTACCTCTACCCTACCCTTTGCTTCTTTGAGGGCAGCATCGTTAGCGTGGGACGCGGCACGGAAATGCCTTTCCAAATCTATGGCCATCCCGACATGCGCGGCAGCTATACTTTCACGCCCAAAAGCACTACTGGAGCTTCAAAGCCTCTGCTCGAAGGCCAACGTTGCCGAGGCGAGAACCTTGTTGAATTCGCGCATGATTATGCTCGTAATGATAACCAACTTCACTTGGAATGGACTATTGAGGCTTATCAGCAACTGAAAGACAAAGGTTTCTTCAACAATTTCTTTGTCAAGCTATCGGGCGACAAACAGTTGCAGCGTGACATTGAAAACGGAAAAAGCGTGGAAGAAATCCGTGCTTCGTGGAAAGACGACCTTGATGCCTTCAAGGCCATCCGGGCGAAATATCTGATGTATTGATTATCCGAAAACCTCTTCAAGCAAGACAACAAATTTCTGATAAGCAAGCGTTCCCGACAGTTCCGACATGGCTTCGCCCAAAGAGCGGTAGTACCATTCCACATCGCTTTTGCCATTCGGGGCGTTGAACAATTTCCAAACCTCGTCACCCATCCGGCGATAATCCCATGCGATGCCACGCATGTTGGAAAGTTTGTCGCCAAGAGCGACCACCTTGCTGTCGTATGGTGCTTCAGCCAACTGCTTGATTTGTTGCGTTTTTTTCTCGTGCCAAGATAAACTTTTGTCTAAAGGTGCGGTTTCATGCTGGACGAGTTCGGCTACTCTATCGCCAAAAAGTTCCCTGATTTGCTCGACAGTCACATCGGTGTCCTCAACGGTGTCGTGCAAGATGGCCGCAGCCAACATTTCCTGGTCGTTGGTGATGGTGGCCACGATGGAGGCGGCCTCCATGGGATGAATGATGTATGGGTAACCTTTGCCACGGCGCTCGGTACCCTGATGGGCTTCGATGGCAAACTTCGCTGCCTTGTCGAAGAAATTGGTTTCCAATGGATTGTTCATGGTTTTAGATTAAGTTGATTTTTCGTGCTTGCTCGTAAATGCGCTTGGCTCGTTGAATATGATAGTCGTTTTCACCATAGAGCGCATTAAACAGACGCACTAGACCAGCCTCGCCATAGCCTTTCTTCAGGATAAAAACGATACAGAGGTTTTGGACGGCCACCGAATAGGTCACGATGTCCAATCCAGTGCCCGCCAACTGAAGCAGTGCCAACTGATAGGCACTCTCACTGTAGTCGTTGCACATCCTGACGATGTCACCAATGGTCTTCATGTCCATGTGTACCAATATAAAGTAATAAGGCATGAGGTTGTCCTCGTAAACTTCGCCTTGGTTGATGGCGGCAATTTTGTCGGCAAGTTTCTTGAAAGGCCTCATTTTTAGGAAACTACGGAACGTATCACCATTGAGTGGCACATCATCAAAATTACCGTTGGCCACCATCGACTGAACCATACGGCGGTAGCCATTGATTTCCTTGCGGATACGGCTGAACTGCTCATCTGCCAACTCCAACATTCCTGCAAGACGAGTCATATTGCGCTGGTATTCAATGGGGATTTCCACATCACTCTTGTAACCGATGTCATGATACATGTTGGCCCATACATGCTGTAACGTGCTCCGCATCTGCAACTCAAAGCGGATTTGGTTGAACTGCGGCATCTCAGGGTCCTTGTACAAAGCCTCTGGAATACGGCAGACATAGTGGAGCGAAAGATACCCAAAACGGTCGATTTCAAGCATCTTGCGTTTATCAACGGAGTTGTCCCAGTCGATTTCAAACAGTTTCTCAGCCAAGGCAGAGATAATGTCGACCTCGTCGCAATAATACGTGATAATGCGTGCACCCACAACATCAGTAATATCCTCCAACGTGTGATATTTATAGCCCTTCAGTTCCAACTTCCCGAGGAGACTTTGCTCAGACTTGACGCGAGCCTCCAATCCTGAAACGATAATGCGGTTTTCGTCTAAGCAGGTACGCAACAGCCTGAGAATGACAACTTTCATCTTCTCGTAAATAGGCAATTTCTCACGGTATTCGTCGAGAATCATCTCACTATGCATGTCGATATTCATAGGGGTCTGCTGTTTTAGATGATGGTAATGATGTTGGAAAATCCGGTGATGTCGAAGACTTCCTTCACACGAGGATTCATGTTGCGCATCACCATTTTGCCATTGCGTGCCACGACGCTTTTCTGCAACAGAAGAAACACGCGGAGCCCCTGTGATGAGGTATAGGTCATGTTCGTGCAATCGATGTCGATGTCGGGGTTATCACCTTCCATCAGTGGGGCAATGTCTTGCTGGAACTGGTCGGCGTTGGTGCTGTCGATGCGCCCATCAAGCGTCACGAGGGTCTTTTTTTCTTGTTTGTTTATTGTTACTATCATATTGTCGATCTGTTAAACTCTAACTCCTAACCATTAACTAGCTTCTTCATGGTAAGCACATTGTTTCCGTCCTCATACCGATAGCTAATGCTATCCATCATTTGTTTACAGAGGTAGATGCCAAGACCGCCAACAGGACGTTCGTCGGCTCTCAACGTAATGTCCGGGTCGGCATTTTCGAGTGGATTGAAGGGCACACCCGCATCACGTAATTCGATGGTGAGTATCAATGACTTATTGTCCAAATTGGCACCCACCTCAAGCCAACCTATGCCGCCTTCGTAGGCATATCGCACCACATTTTCGACGGCTTCCTCGATGGATAGCTCAATCTTGAAACGCAAGTCGGCATCCTTGGGCATGTCGGGCGAAGACATTAAGAAGGCGATGATTTCGCTGCTTCGGTCTGTTATCGGGTTGAATCGCTTCTTTATCATTCTGGTAATTTCAAACTAACAATCGTTATATCATCATTTTGCGCGTTGCCATCGACGAATTTCTTCACCGAATCGTATAGACTTCCCACGATGTCTTTTTCCTGTAATGACACACTTTGACTGGTATTCACCAAACCCTTCGCCCAATCCATCAGGCGTTCCTCGCCATATTGGCTCTGGTCTGCTTTCTCGGCCTCGGTCACCCCATCGGTATAAGCAATGATGCGCGTGCCATGTTTCAGGTCAATTTGCTCAGCCTCATAAGCGAATTCTCCGAACACACCCATGGCAATATTGGTTTTGCAATGGAGGAAATAAAGCTCGCCATCAGGAGGAATGATCAGGATGGGATTGTGTCCTGCATTACAAAACTCCATGTGACCCGTCTTAAGGTCGAGGCGGGCGACAAACAGCGTCACAAACATGCTCATCTCATTGGATTCGCAGAAGTTGTTATTGAGTCGATACAACGTTTCATCCAAAGGCAAGCCCATTCCCACCACGAAACGCAGCATCACTCTTGTGATGGCCATGACTATAGAAGCCGCGACACCCTTGCCCGACACATCCCCGATGGCGAAATAGAGTTGGTCGCCCTTCAAGGTAAAATCATACAAGTCGCCACCCACCTTTTTGGCTGGGTCAAGCATAGCATGCATAAAAGGCGGAAACTCCTTTAGCAGCATCCCCTTCTGGATATTTCGGGCCAACTCAAGGTCCGACTGGATACGCTCATTTATGGCAGTGGTGGTCTTCAGCTCCTCAATATAATCATTGAGCGAATTTTGCATGGTTTGGAAGCTGTCGTGCAGCCGCCGCATCTCGTCCTCGCTCTTGATTTCAGGCAATTTCGCCTTCAAATCGCCCTTGGCCATCTTGAGCACAGCTTTGGAGAGCTCCGAAACAGGGCGCGTCATGTGGTTGATGACTGCCCGACAGGCAAAGAAAATGGCTGCAAGGCTGGTCAAGCCAATGGCCGCCAAGACAACACGTAACAGCGGTGAACCTTGCAATGACCTATAAGCAAAAAACACTGCCATCTGTGCCACAATGGAAATGACCGACACGATGCCGATGATTAGCCAACTCAGCCTGCCCGAAAATGATTTGACACGCATTACACCTCAATTTTGTTGCAGCAAAAATACAAAAACTTGAATAACAAAACGATTTCCGATTCTTTTTTCTACTTTTGTCGCAGAAATCTAACACAAAACAGATGGAAGCAATCAAAATTTCCTTAAACGACTATATCCTTTCTGGCGGCGGTTTCAACGGTGAAAGCTACGACCACAAAACCGACCCGACTATGATGCTCAAACTGTATCACCTCGGCAAAATCCATCAGCCCATTGACGAGATGATGCTGGCCCGCAAGGTGTACAACATGGGCATCCCCACGCCTGAGCCTGGCGAATATGTGGTGACTGAGGACGGTCGCTATGGCATCTGCTTCCGTCGCATCCCAAACAAGGTTTCCTATTCTCGCGCCACAGGCGACCATCCCGAAAAGGCACAACAATACGCTGAAGAGTTCGCTGAGATGTGCCTTCAATTGCACAGCACACATGTCGACACCACGCAGTTTGAAAGCGTGAAAGAGCGCTATTACCGCCTCTTAGCAGAGAATCCGTTCTTTACGAAAGACGAGAAAGACAAATTAGGAAAATTCATCGCCAATGTCCCCGACACTGACACCGCCATCCACGGTGACCTCCAATTCTCAAACGCCATCTTTGCTGGCAACAAACGCTATTTCATTGACTTGGGTGACTTTTGCTACGGCTATCCTCTGTTTGATGTCGGAATGATCTATCTCTGTTGCATCCTCGATGACGAACCGTATATCCATGAAGTCTTCCACATGCACAAAGAGACCGCGGTTCAGTTTTGGGAAGCCTTTGCCCCTGCCTATTTTGGCAGAGACCGCTCCCTAAAAGATATTGAAGAAGAAATCAGACCCTTTGCCGGACTGAAAACACTCATCATCGAACGCGATACAAAATGCCCCATGCCAGCATTTCGAGCAGCATTGGAGGGATTGCTTTGACACCAAAACAAAAGGAAGCACGAAAATTCGCACTTCCTCTTGAAATTAACCAATTTAACTGTTTATCTTAATCTTCCAGGATACACCTTCAAGGCTTCCTCAAGGCACTTCATGGCGGCCTTCAAGTCGTCGATGCAGAGGCAGTAGGTGATACGAGCTTGATGGCGGCCTTTCTCAGGATCGACATAGAAACCTGTGGCGGGAGCCAGCATGACCGTGGCACCGTTGTAGCTGAAATCGGTGAGCAGCCACTGGCAGAACCTGTCGCTGTCGTCAACAGGCAGGTCGATGACGGTATAGAAAGCACCCTTAGGCATTGGGCAGTAGCAGCCCGGAATCTTGTTGACGCCCTCGACGATGACATTACGACGAGCGATGTACTCATTGTAAACACCATCAAAGTATGACTGCGGCGTTTCGACGGCAGCCTCAGCGAAAATCTGACCGAACGACGGCGGAGATAGACGAGCCTGAGCCAAACGCATGGCGGTGGCATAGACTTCGCTGTTGCGGGTTACCATGCAACCTACACGGGCACCGCAAGCACTGTAACGCTTTGAGACAGAGTCGAAAAGGATAGTGTTACGCTCCAAGCCTTCAAGTTGCATGACACTAACATGCTTGTGACCATCGTAGCAGAACTCACGGTATACCTCATCGGCAAAGAGATACAGGTCGTACTTCTTGACCAGACCAGCCACCTTCAGCAACTCCTCATGGGTGTAAAGATAACCTGTGGGGTTGTTGGGGTTACAAATCATGATGGCTCTTGTGCGTGGTGTGATGGCCTTCTCAAACTCCTCGATGGGCGGCAGGGCAAAGCCTGTCTTGATGTCGCTGGGGATGGTGACAATCTTGGCGTCGCACAACTTGGCGAAGGTGTTGTAGTTGGTGTAATACGGTTCCGGGATGATGATTTCGTCGCCAGGATTCAGGCACACAGTGAAAGCCATCTGCAAGGCCTCACTACCACCTGTGGTGACAAGAATCTGGTTGGGCGTCACGTCGATGCCATGACGATGGTAATAGTTGCAGAGCGCACGACGATAGGAAGGGATACCGGCCGAGTGGCTGTATTCCAACACGCCTTTGCTTTCCGGAAGATCCTTGGCGGTCTCAGCCAAGACTTTCAAAGCACCCTTTGGGGTCTCAATGTCGGGCTGACCGATGTTGAGGTGATACACGTGGACACCGCGTTCTTTGGCGGCATCGGCAAATGGGACAAGTTTACGGATTGCCGACTGCGGCAGTTCCATACCTTTTTTGGATATTTGTGGCATAAGTATTTGATTTTGAACAAAAAGCCATCTAACGCTTCCATTAGACGGCTTTCATAATTACTACTTTATTGGATTCAAATTAGTTGTTGTTGACTGGGCTTCCCACATCGCTTTTCTTCTCAGGCAGAGCCTCGGTAGGCTGGTCAAGGACGCGGCCCTTGATGCGCAACACCACGGTGGAATTCTTGACCGCATTGGAGGTGACGGTCACGGTTTTGTTGATGTTGCCTGCACGGTTGGTGCGGTACGTCACTTTGATGACATCGGACTCGCCGGGAAGAATGGGCTCTTTGGGCCAGGAAGGAATGGTGCAGCCGCAGCTTGACTTGGGTTTCTGCACCAACAGAGGCTCAGTGCCTGTATTGGTGAAACGGAATTCACATTCGCCATTGCCGTTGTAAGGCACATCGCCATAATCGTGGACAAGTTTTTCAAACTCGATTTCCGGTCCCATCGGGACAGCCTTGTTGTCTTGAGCCTTGGCCACTCCAGCCATAAGGAGCATAATACCAAGCAGATAAATGACTTTCTTCATTGCTTATTGATTTAAAATTGTGCAAAATTAGTAATTATTGTTGTTCGTTGTTCAAAACTTCCAAATTTTCAAACATTTTTTTGGGTTGTCAAAAATCGTACCAAAATAATCCCATGATTGTTTTTCATTGCCAAAGTCCCGAATGGACAACATTTCAGCAAGTATACACGTCATTCCACACAGTCGGCGATAATCCAATCCTTGATGGTCTTGCTCTCGGTCGAAAAACTCACTCCCGCCTTCACTACCTTGCGCTCATCAGTCTGATAGGCAATGGCATAGCCCTTCGTGTCGATTTGCTTCAAGGCCTCCGCTGCGGTGCCGTTCACTTTCAGTTCGAAAACATAAACCGTGTCAGGCATATAAACAACCATATCGATGCGGCCTCCCGCACATTTCACCTGCGTTTTTGCATACACATTCAACATACTGAAAATCAAGTAGAACGACCATTCATAAAAGCCTTCCGCGTTTGAAATGTCTTCCAATTTCTTCTTGAAGCCTTCGATGTAGGGCAAACCTGCCAAATAAGCTTGCATCTCCCTCAAGGCAAGGTCGAGGTCATTCGCCCTCAATGCCCGCCAAAACTTCAAGGCGAAACCCATTTGCACATCAGCACCGTCAAGGCCGATGTAGGTCGGCAAAAGCCCGTCGACAAAGCCCAAGCGAACCTCCTGATTGGGAATGCCTAATGTATAGGCTAACGAATCACGGTCGTAGCCCTTAATGGTCAGATAGCCAGTTTGATAGAGCAACGGCAGCGCAGTGGTCATGGCCTCGGTTGGGCGGTCGAAGGCCGTCAAGGGCACTTCCATGTCGTCCATGGTGGTGATGTCGGTGCGGAAATGCTGCATCTGCCGAATAAGAAAGGTCGGGGTGCCGCTGTCGAACCAATAGTTGGCTATTCTCCTGTGGTTGAAACACTTCAACAAGCTGAACGGGTTGTATATATCGGGCGACTTCTCCGAAAAACGATAGCCGTCGTATTGCAGTTTCAGTTTGGCGTGCATCTCCTCCAGGCTACATTCGTACTCTCGTGCCAACATAGCGATGTCGGGAGCCATGTCGGTGGAAAACTCATCCTCGGTGATGCCACAGATGGCGGCATATCTTGGGTCCATCGAAACATTCAACAAATTATTGATGGTGGAGAAAATGCTCAATTGGCTGAACTTGGTGATGCCTGTGATGAAGCAGAATTTGACCATGGCCTCACTTGCCTTGAGAGTCTGGAAGAACTCCTGCAGGACGATGCGGAATTCTTTCAGCCGATCGTCATGCAGTACATCCAAAAGCGGTGCGTCATACTCGTCGATGACGACCGCCACTTGCTTGCCCGTCTGCTCGTATGCACGACGAATGAGACCTTTCAACAATGACCCAGGAAACTTTTCGTCCTCATCGCGGCCATATTTGGCAACCATTGGCTTCATCAACAGCAGAAGCGTGTCGCGCAAGTCTTCCACTGTCTGTTTGTTTTTCGCTTCGCTCAAATCCAAGTGGATGACGGGATAGGTTTCCCACTCTTGCTCCAATTCCATGATTTTCAAACCTTCGAACAGGTCTTTCCTGCCTTGGAAATAGGCTGCCAAAGTGGTGGAAAGCAGGCTCTTGCCGAACCTTCGCGGACGGCTGAGGAATACATACGGGCTCTCCTTGGTTATCTTCCAAACCAAGTCCGTTTTGTCTATATAAAGGTAATTTTCTTTCCTTAATCTTTCAAACGTCTGAATACCAATAGGATATCGTCTTCCCAATTGTGCATTTTCCATTGTCGTAAGTGTCTTTGGGTGCAAAGATAATAAGAAAAGGATTGTGGGCTACGGAAAAACGGAATTTTTCTGCCGCAACGGATTATAAACAACAGCGAATTATGCAAATTAAACGAAATCGCAGATTGGCTTACACCGAATCGGAGATTTGTTTTTGGGGATTTCTAATTATCAAGAATTTGAGAAATCGAAGATTCAACGAAGTTAATTTGAGACAAAAATTGCAAGCAATTTTTAGAAGTCTCTTTTTTTACACGAATGGCCACGAATGAACCACGAATCTGTCATTAATTATGCGGCTGCCACGGTGCTTCGACCCTTCGAGAAACCTCAGGGGCCACAAGCTCAGCAACCTTGTGACAGCCCTACAACCCCACCGTTGGGCTGTAGGGCTGTCGTATTACGGCAGCCACAAATCGTTGTTTTTTCGCATTACAAAATTCGGAAGGACGGGGAACAGGCATTTATTCAGATGCCTTCTTTAACAGTTTTATCAGATTCTTGACATCCCGTCGGTTTTGCCAAATCGTGACAATCGTAACTGTGTCACCATCAATATAATAGACAATTTGATTTAATTTGGAAGGCAATGTACGGTAGACGACGCCTTCCTCTTCATCTTCCACAAAGCGTTTGCCAAGCATTGGAAAGCTCTCCAGCAATTCAGCAGTACGACGTATCTCAGCCAGAACTTCGGAGGCCTTTCGACCACCAAACGAACTCCCGACATAATTTAAGATGTCACGTAAATCGTCACGCGACTGCTCGCTCCAATTAATCTTCATACGTGGAAATCAATTGGTCCATCTCTTTCATTACCTCGTCGTGGGAAATGAGCTTTACGCGCCCAGCCCTGATGTCGCGGCCTCGCTGCAGTGTCAGCATCTTGGCCTCTTCGGGTGAATAGGTGCAAGGAACCTGTGTCTCTGGCTCTTGATTGTCCTTTTCAATCAAAGCCATCGCGATTCGGGTCAAAATCCGTGTAAGCTCGGCGGCATCATATTGGCCATAATTCGGCAAGTTCACTTGTATGCTAACACCATCCATGACATTGTTTCCTTTTGTTCTCGCTTGCAAAAATACACTTTTTCCCTAAAAACGACCAATTCTTTGCGATTATTTATTTGTGTCTTTCAGTTCCTGCATTGTAAATACAGAAGAACGGGGTTATTTTACGAACACGAATGACCACGAATGAACCACGAATTTGCCATTAATTATGCGGCTAACCACGGTGCTTCGATAAGCTCAGCAACCTTGTGACAGCCATACACCATCCTACATAGGCTGTAGGGCTGTTATATTACGGCAGCCGCATATCGCTGTTTTATCGCATTGCAAATGCTGATATTCACCACTTCCGCATTGCAAATGCGGAAGAACAGGTGGATATTAGGCAAGGGTGAAATGCAATGCAACCCCTGCCGATAATAAACACAACTGCCAGCATCGAATACATTGCCAACATCGGGTGTGCACAACTCCCGTGCGGGCAAAAAAAGTAAAGACGTCACAATGTGGCGTCTCTACAATTATGTGGGAATTGAATTTACACTTTTCTATTTCCCCAACGGGTTAATCAAGCCTGTCATTTTATATATATTCCAACCCTGAGGAATTATACCCGCCCATTCGGTTTCATCAATGCTTTCGTCCATGACAAACGTACCCGTTGGAGCAACATCCTCAAGCATATATTGGACTTGATCGCCAAAGTTACCAACAAGACCTTGACCCGGCACAAAGGGACGACTTTTGGCAAGACATCTCACAAAGTTTAAATTACTACAACCCTTAAACATACCTTCATAGCAATCAAAGTGCTCCTCAAAAGCACCAAGGAATGGAGCCGTGGTCAGGCTGGTGCAACCATCGAACATATATTGATAGCAATTTCGGGCCAATGATGTGGCAGGCAACTCCGGTGCTTTTGTCAGGTGTGTGCAGCCCATGAACATATTGTAATAACAATCGCTTGTTAACCTCATGGCAGGCAACATCAAAGGTAGTGTCGGATGACTATAAAACCCGTCATATCCTTCTATAACTTTAAAAAGTTTACAGAATGTATAATCTTTGGTTAATATGTTGGCAGTGGCAAAATCTTCTTTGGAAAGAAGGCTCATCACATTGCCATAAAAATAGCACTCGCCATCAAGACAGACAAAAGAACTATTTTCGAGACATTCACTTCCAACTCCATCAAAGACATAACCAGCCATAGTTTCATTGTTGCCTCGGAAAGACACCTTGTCACCATAATTGAGATCGATAATCTCATAGAATGAACAAGGCTCCCAATCTCCATCGTTTATTTTGTATTCCAAATCCAAAGTATCGGGATGATATGGGTAATATTCGCTATAAGAATAAGTGCTTATGAATGCTACTTGTGCTGTCGCGGTCTTAGCCTCAAAAGTAAGGGGCATATCGGTAATCTCTTGGCCCTCGATTTCTAAAGCAAAATCAGTAGGACGATCGTGCATATAGAACTTTCCGGGTTGAATGCCACGGTAGAATGTTATGTCGCCAAACCTTTTGTTGTCTATAAAATGCAATGTGGTCATATTTGTCGTCGAGGGAATCAATGCAATCGTCGGTATCTTATTCATATAGTCCCAACACATGATGGTACCCTTTGTTCTGCCCACAATCCCGCCATGTTGGTAGTCAACGGTGGCTGTAGTCCAAATGTCGTCGCCGTACAGAAATGTAGGATAGTTAATATTCCCATAAAACTCAACATAGTAATTATCAGCACTATACAACTCATCCCTGTCAAAACAAGCAAAGGCCGTCTGCAAACTGAAAGGGAGGACATAATAGGCAATGCCTTGATAATAGATGGCAGCAGCGATGGCAACGATGTATGGTTCTAACCCATTCGACGTTGAACTCGCCGTTGGATCTCCTTCTTGGTAGGAAAAATCCAAAATGTTCAAATCATCACCTGTCCTTTCGTCCCCTCTACCGAGATAGAAGTAATAAAGCACCTCACCATCTAATGGGCCATTTATATAACCCTCGAATTCAATGGACCCAGTACCGGTTCCTTCGCCATGAAGCACGCCTATGCAACCATTATGTGCGCTTCCGCCCACATAGACGTACTCAGTACAACCCTCGGACCACACAAGGCCGAGATTGTTGATGGTCATCCTTTCGTCTTTTTGTTCTTCGTCTTTTTGTTCAATGTTTCCCTTAACGGTGATAAAAACGCGATTTTCTGCTGCTGGTTGTTCGGCCACTTCTTTTTTGCATTGGGTGAAGGTCAGCACCAAAGCCAATGCAGCCATTGCAATCAAGGAAAGTCTTTTCATTTTGCTTCCTCCTTTCTTTTCAAGAGTGCATAGCCTGCGCCAGCGGCCACGAGGATGGCGATTCCGCTGCCGATGGGAGCGTTCGGGTCGATCGTCGGGTCTTCTTGCTCGAAAGTTAAGCCTCCAATATCAGCACCAGCCCCAAAGTTGGCATCCCTATCATGGAGGCCAAACATTCCGTCAATGTCTTCTTCAAACTCATTCCATGAGCTAAACAACCCATTGAATCCAAACAAACCTCCGTGTCTTTCTTGGGCGTAGAGGCCGTCGGTCAGCAGCAATGCTGCCATCGTCATGGAAAGCACTATGGCTTTCAACGAATTTGTTTTCTTCATTTTTTTGATGATTTATGATTTTAGATGTAAATTAATGGTTTCAAGATTCCAGACCCGCTTCGCGTCATTGCGAGGAACGAAACCATCCAGAAGTCAAGTTGATGATCTGGATTGCTTTGTTGTTCCTCCTCTCAAAGACGGGAAACAAAAAAATCCAAGACAAAGCCCCATAGCCCTGCCTTGGATAGCGGATATGCAAAGTTTGAAGAGGAGATTTACCCCCCCCCACTATAACTTATTGATAATCAATTGATTATAAGCAAATTCCATTGTTTTCGTCACGATTTATCTTCTATAAGACCTTTGTTTTGGCGTGCAAAAGTAGTGAAAATTGTTGATATTCAAGAAAAAACAAGAAAAAAAATCCCCCAAGAAGGCTCTCGGAGGATTTTTCTTTCAGTAACTGATAAATCTTTACAGCAAGTGGCAAGTGACGGTCAGGCCTGCCATCACAATGCTCACCATGCTCATCAGCTTGATGAGAATGTTCAGTGAAGGACCTGATGTGTCTTTGAAGGGGTCACCAACAGTGTCACCAACAACGGTAGCCTTGTGGTTTTCAGAGCCTTTACCACCGAAGTTGCCTTCTTCAACATACTTCTTGGCATTGTCCCAAGCACCGCCCGAGTTGGCCATAAAGACAGCCAAAACGAAGCCTGTGCTCAGACCACCGATGAGGAGGCCGAGAACACCAGGAACACCGAGGATAACACCAGTCAGAATCGGGACAAGGATGGCGAGGATGGAAGGCACCAACATTTCGTGCTGGGCACCCTTCGTGGAGATGGCCACACAACGCTCGTAGTCAGGTTCAGCCTTGCCTTCAAGAATACCCTTGATGGTGCTGAACTGACGACGGACTTCCTCCACCATCTTCTGAGCTGCACGACCCACAGCGTTCATCGTCATACCGCAGAACACGAAGGCCATCATGGCACCGATGAACACACCGACAAGAACGACAGGGTTCATCAGGTTGACATTGTAAGCTTCCATGAAGTCCACCAACGTGGCTTTGGCAGCCTCAACGCCATTCGGCAGGTCTTGTCCGATACGTATCAAAGCAATCTTGATTTCCTCAACGTATGAGGCCAACAGTGCGAGGGCGGTCAAAGCGGCAGAACCGATGGCGAAGCCCTTACCGGTGGCGGCAGTGGTGTTGCCAAGAGCGTCAAGGGCATCAGTGCGTTTACGCACTTCGGGTTCGAGGCCGCTCATTTCGGCGTTACCACCGGCATTGTCGGCAATGGGGCCATAGGCGTCAGTGGCCAAGGTGATGCCCAAGGTGGAGAGCATACCCACGGCAGCAATACCGATACCGTAAAGGCCTCTCGAAAGGTTGGCAGCCGTAAACTCAATGTTGAAACCATTGGCGCAGAGATAAGCCAAAACGATGGCGAAGCCCACGGTAACAACAGGGATAGCAGTAGAGAGCATACCAAGTCCCAAACCAGAGATAATCACCGTGGCAGGACCAGTCTTCGAGCTTTCAGCCACCTTTTGCGTGGGCTTGTAGCTCTGCGAAGTATAATATTCAGTAGCTTTTCCGATAATCACACCAGCCAGCAAACCGACCACCACGGAGAGTGAAGTTTGCCACCACATGTTGGCCAAGTCGCCCGTTTCCTTACCGAAGAGGAGATACATGATGCCGAAAGTGGCCGCAGCGATGAGAATAGCGGCTGCATTAGTACCACGGCTCAAGGCACCGAGAAGTTCCTTCATGCCAGCGTTCTCCTTGGTTTTCACAAGGAAAATACCAATGATGGAAAGCAGCACGCCCACGGCGGCAATCAACATAGGAGCAAGCACAGCCTTGAACTGCAAGCCTTCGACGGCGGCAGTGGCGAATGCCGAAGCACCCAAAGCCATCGTGGCGAGGATGGAGCCAGCATACGACTCGTAAAGGTCGGCACCCATACCAGCGACGTCACCCACGTTGTCACCAACGTTATCGGCGATGGTGGCGGGGTTGCGCGGGTCGTCCTCGGGGATGTTGTACTCGGTCTTACCGACGAGGTCGGCACCGACGTCAGCAGCCTTGGTGTAGATACCACCACCCACACGGGCGAACAAAGCCTGCGTGGAAGCACCCATGCCGAAGGTCAGCATGGTGGTGGTGATGGTGATGAGGTCGTTTTCGGCTCCGACAGCCTCAAGCAAACCAGTGCCATTCAGCACGAGGAACCACACGGAAACGTCGAGCAGGGCGAGGCCCACCACGACGAGACCCATGACAGCACCCGAACGGAAAGCCACCTGTAGGCCGCTGTTGAGCGACTTGCGGGCAGCGTTAGCGGTACGTGCCGAGGCGTAGGTGGCCGTCTTCATGCCGAAGAAGCCCGCCAAGCCCGAGAAGAAACCGCCCGTGAGGAAAGCGAACCACACGATGCCGTTCTGCAACTTGAAGTAGGCCATGATGCCGAAAATGGCGGCCAAGATGATGAACACAATGATCACCACCTTGTACTGCTGCTTCAGGTAAGCCATAGCTCCCTTACGGACATACGCAGCGATTTTCTTCATCAAGTCCGTACCTTCGTCTTCTTTCATCATCTGTTTGAAGAAGATGAAAGCGAATGCCAGCGCCAGAATAGAGGCTGCTAACACGATGTAAACAATACTGTTACTCATAAGATTGATATTTAGTTAAACTTGTTTTGATTCAATAAACAAGGCCTTTACAATCCGTTTTTCATCACTTTTGAGGGGACAAAAATAAGGACAAAATGAATTGAAATGAAACTTTTTTGCATAGAATTTTTCTGAAAGGCAACTTTTTTTGCGCATTTCCCAAAAAGTCCCTACTTTTGACGATTGAAGAAAGAATGCTTTGTCCTGAAATAGAGAACTAATAATCAGTTTTTTAGAGGGAAAAGACCTTTGCAATCTTCCCAAAACGAACAAAAATGAACAAAGTCAGTTTGGAAATCATCGGTTTGACCTACAGCGAATCCTCAACAGGGGCCTACGTGCTCATCTTGGGTGACAAGAACTCGCAACGCCGCTTGCCCATCGTCATCGGAAGTGCCGAAGCCGAATCCATCGCCGTAGGCATTGAGAAACACAAGAATGGCCGTCCCCACACCCACGACCTTTTCATTCGGTTTGCCCATGAGTTCGGCATCGAGGTTTTGGAAGTGGTCATCAACCGTTTCCGCGACGGCATATATTACGCCATGCTGGTCTGCAAACAAGGCGACGACCTCACCATGGTTGACGCACGCCCTTCGGATGCCATCGCCATTGCCGTGCGCATAGGCTGTGAGATTTATGCTTACGAGAGTGTGATGGAAGAGGCAGGTATCATCATGGAGGAATCAAAAGAGGAAGTGAACAACCCCTACGATGACGATAATATATATAAGGTGCAAGACGATTCCCAACTCGAAAGGCTTACCATCAATGAGTTGGAAGACCTACTGCAAGAAGCCATCGATAACGAGGACTACCTGAAAGCCGCGCAAATAAGGGATGAAATCAATGAGAGGAAAGGATGAATGTGGAATGATGAATGTGGAATGCAGAATGTGGAATGCGGAATGATGAATGATTACGAAATCTTTAAATTTTAAATCTTTGAATATTAAATCTTTAAATCCAATACAATGAAATCAATCAAATTCAGACTCATTGTGATGAACTTCCTCATCTTTGCGGTGTGGGGAGCTTATCTATGTTCTTTGGGCATCTACCTGGGCCGCGTTGGCATGGGTGCCCACATCGGAAGATTTTTTGCCATTCAAGGCATTGTTTCCCTCTTCATGCCTGCATTGATGGGCATCGTGGCCGACCGCTGGATTCCGGCTCAAAAACTATTAGGTATCTGCCACTTCCTTGCCGCCATTTTTATGGCTTTGGCGGGCTACATGGGCATGAAATACGGCGATGCTGTCACATTTGGGCAACTGTTCCCATTCTATGCACTCAGCGTGGCCTTCTTCATGCCGACCATCGCCTTGGGCAATTCCGTATCCTATAATGCCTTGACCCAAGCCGGCCTCGACACCGTGAAGGCCTTCCCTCCTATCCGCGTATTCGGTACCATCGGCTTCATCCTCTCCATGTGGATTGTGAACTTCACGGGCTTCAAAAATGGTTACCAGCAGTTGTTCGTTTCAGCCGCTTGGGGCCTCATTCTGGGTTTCTACTCGTTCACTTTGCCGGATTGCCCAGTCAACAAAAACGCGGAAAGCAAGTCGTTTGTCGACACCTTCGGTTTGCGTGCCTTCACACTGTTCAAGGATTCCAAGATGTGCGTATTTTTCATCTTCTCGTTCCTCTTGGGTATGTGCCTGCAAGTGACCAACGGCTTTGCCACGCCCTATCTCGATGACTTCGGCAAGATTCCGGAATACGCCAATGCCTTCGCTGTGAAACACAACGTGTTCCTGTCGTCTATCTCACAGGTGTCGGAGACACTGTGTATTCTACTCATCCCCTTCTTCTTGAAGAAATTCGGCATCAAGAAGGTGATGCTCATCGCCTTCATTGCTTGGGCTTTGCGTTTCTTCTTCCTTGGTGCAGGCAGCCCCACAGGTTTCGGCCTCGTGTTGCTCATCCTCTCCATGATTGTCTACGGCGTGGCCTTCGACTTCTTCAACATCAGCGGCTCGCTCTTCGTTGATCAAAACACAGATGTCAGCATCCGTTCAAGTGCCCAAGGCGTATTCATGATGATGACTAACGGCTTTGGTGCCACCCTCGGATCGCTCTGCGCACAACTCGTCGTCAACCATTTCGTGTTCCATCCTGCCGCCGCCGACCCGAACTTCGACTTGATGGGCGGCTGGTCAACGGCTTGGTATGTGTTTGCTGCCTTTGCTTTGGTGGTGGGGATTTTGTTTGCAATATTGTTTAAGTATAAGCACGAACCTGAGAAGCAATAAACTCAACATCACATACAACAACAAACCCTGCTAGTGATTGAATCTACTGGCAGGGGTTTTGTTCTTGTTCGCCCTATAGTTGCTTTAGTTCGTTATTTAAGAATTCAACAAATTTCTCTTTGGCAGGCAATTGGAGTAAATATTTGGAGACAAACAAGTTTTCGTCCATTCCCGCTGTGGCAAATTTCACCATCTCGGAAGTAGCATCCGTGCAAAGCAAGATGCCTATGGGAGCATTGTCGCCCTCCGTCATCATCTTGTCGCGATAATACGCCACATACATATTCAGTTGAGCCATGTCGGCATAATTGAATTTTCGCGTCTTCAACTCCACCAGCACATGGCATTTCAATATCCTGTGATAAAACACCAAATCGACAAAGAAATACTCATCGTCAATCAATATCCGTTTCTGTCGGCCTTCAAAACAGAAACCCTCACCCAATTCCAAGATAAACTCCTGAATATGACTGATCAATAATGTTTCAAGATCACTCTCCTCAACCACATCAGCACTCTTCAAGCCCCAAAAATCAAAGACATACGGTGATTTTACTATAGTTGACGGCATGGACACCTCTGCCTTTTCATTGACAAGGGTCATCAGCTTCTCTGGATTCTTGCTGATTCCTGCTCGTTCATAACAAAGCGTGTCAATCTGCCTCCTCAATTCACGCACACTCCAACAGCCTTTGATGGTTTCTATCTCGTAAAACGAGCGTTTCAGTGGGTCATCAATAGAAAGGATTTCTATAATATGAGAAAATGACAGATTACTAAAAATCTTTTCTGTGCCAACTCTTGGTATAGGCCGCTCTCTATCTTGAGTTATGACCATTAACTCTCCGTGAGATTTTTCAGACAGCGTCTGAAAAATTATATCAGTATGATTTTCAGAAATTTGCAATTTTTCAGTCAGTGTCTGAAAAATTTGTTGGTTTTGAGGTCTTCTCAAAAACAAATCAATTTCTTTACCTATTTGTGGATACACAAGATAAAACTTTCTGCATTGGCTTAACATGGTCGCGCCCAATCCTTTTATGTCTACAGATTTCGCCAATTCAGAAAGCAACCTATCCCCATACTTCGCCCTGTCCTCTCCATTCTGTTCAAATTCCACAATCCAATATCCCACCAACCAATTTCGGGCGGTAATGTTTTGGTTGATGGCTCGCATAGCATTGCTCTGCAATACGTTATGAGTAACCAATATGTTCGACGTCAGTTGTGGAAAATCCATTGTCTGGTAGTATTTCACCGCAAAAATACAACAATTCCCCAATAGCAATCAACAAAAACACTATCTTTGCAAAATAAATAATGCTTTATGAAACAATACCTAGACCTCCTACAATATATCCTCGACCACGGCCATCAGAAGGGCGACCGCACTGGCACAGGCACTATTAGTGTGTTCGGTTACCAGATGCGTTTCGACCTCTCGGAAGGCTTTCCTTTGGTCACAACAAAGAAAGTGCATCTGAAGAGCATCATCCACGAGTTATTGTGGCTGCTCAGCGGTGACACCAATATTAAGTACCTGCACGACAACAAAGTCAGCATTTGGGACGAGTGGGCCGACTCCAATGGCGACCTCGGCCCCGTTTATGGTGCCCAGTGGCGCAACTGGAACAACGAAGGCATCGACCAGATTGCCGACGTGGTGAAGAGCATCAAGGAGAATCCCAACAGTCGTCGCCACATCGTCACAGCTTGGAATCCAAGCGTTTTGCCCGATGAGCATGAGAAGAATTTCGCCGCCAATGTAGCTGCTGGCAAAGCGGCACTCCCTCCCTGCCATGCTTTCTTCCAGTTTTATGTGGCCGACGGTAAACTATCCTGTCAACTCTACCAACGCAGCGCAGATGTATTCCTCGGCGTGCCATTCAACATCGCCTCCTACGCCCTGCTCACCATGATGATGGCGCAGGTGTGCAATTTGAAACCTGGCGATTTCGTCCACACTTTCGGCGATGTGCATATCTACAACAACCTCATCGAGCAGGTGAAACTGCAATTGTCGCGCACACCGCGTGCCTTACCCACTATGAAAATCAATCCCGAGGTCAAGGACATCTTTGGTTTCAAATTTGATGATTTCACATTAGAGAATTATGACCCGTGGCCTGCCATAAAAGGTGAGGTTTCGGTATAGAAAACAAAGCCCTGAAATCGAAGATTCGACGAAGTCAAAGGGCGACCCGAATTCAAGCAGGCGATACAATCCCTGCGTAAACAAAAGAGCAACGAAAACAACAACAGAAATATGACCATATCCATCATCGTCGCCATGGCCGCCAACCGCGCCATCGGCATCAACAACCAACTCATCTGGCATAACAGCAACGACCTGAAACATTTCAAGAAGGTGACCTCGGGGCATTGCGTCATCATGGGGCACAACACTTGGCTCTCGCTGCCTGGACAAAAGGCTTTGCCCAACCGCCGCAACATCGTCATCTCCGACCGCTTGGACACCGCTCCTGAAGGTTACGAGTTAGCCACCTCCATCCCGCAAGCCATCGAAATGGCCCAAAATGAGGACGAGGTCTTCATCATGGGCGGCGGCAGCATCTACGAACAATTCCTTCCCAAAGCGGACAAGCTATATCTAACCCGCCTTGACAAGGAATTCGAGGCCGATACCTATTTCCCCTACGTCAATTTCGACGAATGGAATCTCGTTGACCTTGAGGTAGTTGACGATGACCCGCAGGTGGATTACTCGTATCGTTTTGAGGTTTGGGAGAGAAAAGCATGAAAAAGAAGCACCTTGTCGTCCTTGCGGCCATACTGATGGTCGCCGTGCCTATCTTTGCCATTTCGCAAGGCGAGAACCTCAACCAAACCCTGCACGCGCTCCGCAAAGACCTGAAACAGGATTACCAGCAGATTTCGAAAGCACAGACCCAACTCTCCGACGAGTACGAGTCGCAGCACCTGAAGATGGTGGAAATCATGAAGCAATGCAACGAGCTCTCGCTGCTCTTGTATTCTCAGAAACAGGACTTTACCTTCGACCTCTGCTATGCATTGGAGAATGTCACCAACAAATACAATGAGTTCAATAAGGACCGCAAACCTTTCGACCACATCGTCGGTAACCTCGATATTGAGATTGATCGTTATGCCCGACTGATTGAAACGTTGCGAAGGCTCCCTCCTGAGCGGGACAGCATTAGAGGCGTGCCCGACAGTTTGCTTTTCCGCAACGACACGCTCAACCAGCACATCCTGCTTAGCGGCACTCATATAGAGTTGGAGAAGGAAGTCAAAGCCTTGGCTGACTCTACTTTGACACCGTACATCCTTGACGAGCAAGGCAAGGCGGACCGTGATCAGTGCATCGTTTACGCCATCGAGTTGTTGAAAATGTATGCCGAAAGCAAAGCCATCGTTGTGGCCGACAGCATCCATTACTACGAGACTTACCTGCGTCTGAAAGAATCCTACGACTACGCCCGTGACCATTACAAGTTGTTGCAATACCGCATATTCATCGAAGGACAGACTCCTTGGTTCACCATCTTAGCCAACCCTTCAAAATACTGGCAACAAGCCAAGGAAGATGTAAGAGACAAATACAATATCAATTCCATAATTAACCCAATTCAAGATACCATCCCTGTTGACTCATCCGTATTTGCCTCTACTCCAGACACCATTTTGGCAGACACATCGAAAGCCTTATTTACTCTCGGAGATTCGCTGGCCATCCCCATTCCTATCCTGACCGACTCTCTCACCCTTGCGCAGCTCTCCTCGGAAGCCATAAATACGGATGAAGATACCGGGGCTTATTCATTGCAGTTTTTTTTGGTTTTGTTTCTCCTCTTGATTTTCCTATTCTTATGGCTCATCATTTCCCTATTGCTCATTCCTGTCTTCCGTTTCATCAAACCGATAAAGAATGCCATCGCCAAAGAACAACGAAGATACATCTCCTTGCTCGTTTCCGCCTTGATTTTCATTTTGTTCTTTGCCAATGGAGGAGGCGAAGGTATTATACAAAAAGCATTCGACCTTTCCAACACTTTCATGTGGCTGCTCACCGCTATCATTGCCGCCTTACTGATAAGGCTGAAACCCGAGAGTCTGAAATACGGTTTCAAGATGTATCGACCCACGATTTATATGGCTTTGGCCGTCATCGGTTGCCGCGTCATCTTCATTCCGAACTCATTGATGAACATCATCTTCCCACCCATCCCATTGGTGTTCTTCGGCTGGCAGCTCTATGCCTGCCTAAAATATGGAAATAAAGTCGATAAAAGCGACCGCTTCTTTGGTTGGATGTCGTTGGTTATCACAGGTATCGCCTTGATTGTGGCCGTAGCCGGATTCATTTTCGTATCGCTACTCATTTTGGTGTGGTGGTATTTCCAGTTGGCGGCCATCCTCACCATGATTACCATTTGGCACTTGACCGTCCTATACAAGGAAAAGAGAATGAAGCGCCGCATCGACGAGCGTATCAAGCACATTACTTTCGCTTCAGATACCGACAAGGAAACGCTTTTGTTCAGTGCCACGTGGTTCTATGACCTCATCAAGGAAGTACTGCTTCCCGTGTTGGCGCTGATGTCTGTCTCGTTATGTCTGCACCTTTCCTTGGATGTGTTTGACTTCCACGACCTCTTCGAAACCATTTTCTACAACCCATTCATACAACTTACCAATGATCAGGGTGTCAACACATTGCGAATCTCGATATATTCCATCCTCATCCTGACTTGCCTCTTCTTCGTGTTCCGCTATCTCAACTACGCCGTTCGCGCCATTTGGAAACAAGCTCGTTATGCGCTTTTCATGCGGAGACACAACCGCAAGACCATCCGCAGCAACGAAATCAATTTTTCGCTTGCCAACGCCATTATCAGCGTTTTGGTATGGATGATTTACATCGTTACCATCGTGTTGACGCTACACATCCCGACAGGCTCATTGAGTCTTGTGGCTGGAGGTCTTTCCGCTGGTATCGGTCTTGCTCTGAAAGACGTCATTAACAACTTCATCTATGGCATCCAATTGATGTCGGGTCGTCTGCGTGTAGGCGACTGGATTGAGTGTGACGGCGTACGCGGCAGGGTGACCGACATCAGTTACCAAAGCACACAGATCGAGACGATTGAAGGCGCACAGATGTCGTTCCTCAATGCCACTTTATTTGCCAAAAACTTCAGCAACCTGACGCGCAACCACTCCTACGAATTCCTCAAGATTACTGTGGGTGTGGCCTACGGTACAAACATCAAACGGGTTCGCGAGGTGTTGGTGGAGGCCATGCAAGCGCTACGTACCAAGGATGACTACGGACGAGAAATTGTTGAACCCAATAAAGGCATTTATATAGTGGTTGATAATATGGACGACAGTGCTGTCACCATTGCTGTGAAACAATATGTACTTGTGGCAGAACGCATCGGCTACATCGACCGTGCCAAGGAGGTGATTTACAACACCTTGAATGAGAACGGCATCACCATTCCGTTCCCGCAATGCGATGTCCACCTGATTAAGGACGAGGAAGGCTGAAAAGACAACTGAACAACTTTTCGACTGATAACTTCCAACTACTTTTCAAAGTGTTGGTAATCCTTTCCGCTGGCCCATTCGCCGCCCCACTGAAAACCATGTTGCTTGAACAGTCGGTAGCATAGGTCGCCTTTCCTTATCATGTAGGGGAAATCTCCACTTCTATCCAAATACTCAACGCTTTCTTCCGGCTCTATTTTGGCCTTGCCATCTCTCACCTTATAATATGGATTGTACTTTGGGTTGATGTCCACGGCCAAGCCATAACTATGCTTTGAAACCATGCCTCCCGCCGGAATCTTCCTTTGATTGAAGCAAGAAGTGTTGTTGTCGCGCATCGAGGCTGCATCGTCGCCACCGTAATCATCTACCAAACGCATTTTTTCGATGGGATAACCTGCCTGAAACAGCTCCTTGAAAATCGACAAAAGGTCGTCAGCAATGGTTTTTGCACACACCAACTCACCAACGACGGCGTTGCCGTCAACATCACAGTGCAGCAATTGGACATAACGCAAATCATCCCAATCGACTCCAGCAATTGCCTTGAATGAGCATCCCTCCATCCGTGTCTTCACCGACTCTGGAATCGGAGTGGCATGGAAAAAGTGCTCATAACCATACACTTTCAGGTACGGCTTCGGTACCACATCGCCTACACGATACCTACCTTGTGCAAACGTCGAGGAAGCCACCAGCAGCCAAAGCAAACCTATATACACTTTGAGCCTCATAGTGGTGCAAAATTAGAAAAAAAACGGTTGCCCCGCGAAAGAGGCAACCGTTCAAAACTTATCTCAGAATAACTTATCTAATGATCGTGATAGGCTTGCTGACCACACCATTTTCGGTGGCGACGCGCACCACATAGATGCCAGCCTCAACATTGTCCAAATTGATGTCGACCGATTCGCCTTGGCAGCTCATCTCGTACACCTTCTGGCCCATCGTATTGAACACAGTCACATGGTTCAGACCTTGGCCTTCCACAGTAAAGCGATTGTTCGTAGGATTCGGGAAGACAGACACGCTATTCGACTCCAATTCAGTAACACCGTCCGATGAATACGGAGCATGCAGATAGAACTGATTCTGATCCCACTTGTAGCTGGCGGGAGCGGAAGTGCAGTCGAGGTCGCCATAATAAGCGTAGAGTTTGTAATAATAATCACCTTCCTGAGTGGCTGAGTTGTCGGTATAGTTAGTAGCACTGGCACCCAGCAGTTTGATTCTCACGTATTCGTCATCTACGCCAAACTTTCTATAGAGATAATAGCCGGAAAGACCTTCAAACGGTTCAGGCTTCTCCCACTTCAGCTTAATCTTATAGCTGGCACCTGTGTATTCGAAGTCGAAGTCTCTTGCAGCGTAGCAGGCACCTGAAGTGGCGCAAGACTCGTTGGAGTATTCACCATTTTCGCCGCCATCATAGAGGAAGCTGACCATGTAGCAGTGGCCACCAATTGAAGCGTTTTCGTCGACGAAAGAAGTGCCTTCAGGAATCAGACGATGGAGCAAACCATCGCGATACACCTGATAGCCATAGCCCTCGGCACTGATGGCATCCCAAGACACCTTGATATTATACGGATTGTCTTCATCAACGACGGCAACGACATTGGTCGGAACACCAGCACCGACAGAATTGCCGCAGCTGTTGTTGCCTTCATAGAACACACCTTCAGCCAAATCTTCCGAAGTACCACTATAGCTATAAACGACGTTATTTTGCGAATCCTTAACGTTGAAGGCCATGCTGAAGCTACCCGTTTGTGTGGGTGCTGACCAGCCAAACGAAACATGACCCAGAGGCACGTCTATCGGGAATGTCTGGACAGAAGAGGTGGTGGTGGTCACCTGTAAAATATCGGTACCAGCAGCATTGTAAACATGAATCATGCCACCACGGAAGCCCGTGAACGAAGCTTGTGTGATATTGATGGTCCAGCCGCAAGTGGGGCCGAAAGACACGATATTGGAGTAAGCAACCTTACCATGAGCACCACCGTATACTGCATAGATTGTATACACGAAAGCATCGAAACGCGGCACACGGTCATCGGTGATGGTCATATCAGCGCCAGGAGTCACGTTATCTTGAGTGTAGACGATTTCACCATCACGGCAAACCACGATTTGATCAATGGCAGTAAGGCTGCTATTGTTTAAGGTCATGCTGGGGTTCTTCCACGAAACGGTAGCAGAAAGTTCGTTGTTGGCGGCAGGTGTCACAACAACATTGGTAGGTGCCTGAGCCGTGTTGTTGTAGATTTCCTGCGGGACAAAATTCTTGACTACCTTATTCTGCGAGTTATAATCAATCTCATCAATGTGGAACCAGTTATCACCACTGCCACCCCAACCCCAGTTGAAGTGATAGTAGTCGTTTTCGTCGTAGCCATCACAAATGAAGGCATGACCGTAAGGAGCACCTGTTTCCACACCCGCATAATACATGGGCCATCCCATATCAAAGGCTTCTTTCAGCGTGTTCTTCCATACAGTGACATCAGACTTGTTGAAAACAGAAGCTGCTGATGCATAACGGAAATAATTGGAAATGGCACCAGGAACACTTTCTGTCTGGGCTCCACTACCTTGTTCAATATCACCACCATAGTCCATGTTAACAGAAACACCGCAGTGATAGCAAAGTGTGGCAACAGCATCACCTTCTTCAGGTGCGTAGTTGTTATTACCGTATGCGTTCAACATGTTGTCCCAATCGTATGTTGTGGAACCAAAATTTGCGGTTTGTTGTCCATACTTCGGATGATTGTAGGTATGGCTTCCTTGGCCTTGAGCAGGATGGTTCCAATACTTCATAAGCTGCGACATGGCTGTTGCCACGCAACCCACGTATGCATGATATCCTGAATTGGGGCTTTGAGAATCATAAGGGCACATGCTGTTGTAAGGAGCCGGGCTTTGATTCCACCTGGTCATCACCAAATATTCACGGCCTTTTCCCACATTGCGTGAAATTAGCCTGCCAGAGTTCATCACACTCTGCCATTCGGCGGCAACTTTAGGATTGGCTTTGCCCGTGAGCTTTCCAGTACGGTTAGCAATCACTTGATTGAGCATGTAACCCAAAGCCGGATTGATGTTTTCGGCATCGAAAATTCCTTCGTTGGAATAAGCGACAATTGGACGGTAGAAATCGTCGGCAGAGACAATGACATGCCCCATATTGCCGACGTTAAAGACATAGAAGCAAGCCTCGCCACGGGTAGAGGTGCCCGTATAGACCAAAGTAAGGTCATTGCTTTGGCGCGACTGCTCAAAATTAGCTTGGACAAACTGTTGTCCCACATACTTGGCCTGGCTCACACTGACAGGATTGGCCTGAACCATCCCGATGCCGAGAACCAAGGCAAGCAGACTCATTAAATACTTCTTCATTGTAGTTGAAATTTAAATTAGATTCTGTTTTTAAAGGGTGCAAATATAGGCATTTTCTCAAAACCAAACACTTCATTCACCAACAAAGTGGAAAAAATCCCATTAATGGACGATTGAAATGCGGTGCGTCAACTGACCCTTGGCGGTCTGAATCTTTACCAAATAGATGCCTTCATTCCATTCCGAAACGTTGATTTTCATTACGTTACATTTAACTTCAGCATCGTAGGTCAACTGCCCGAGCATGTTGTAAACCGTCACATGGGTCATTCCTTCTGCCTCTACATTGACGCTTTGGTCGGCGGGGTTCGGGAACAGTTGGATGCTATTGGTTTCCTTTTCTGCCACCTCCGTAGGCGAGTAATACACTTTCAGGTAGAACAGATTCGGATGATACTTTATGGAAGCCGGTGCCGAGGTGCAGTCAGTGGCACCATAGTAGGCATAGAGACGATAGTAATAATCGCCTTCCTGGATGGCCGTGTTGTCAGTATAACTTGTAGCCGAAGCACCTATCAGTTTGATTCTCTCGTAAGTGTCATCCTCGCCTTGCTTGCGGTACAGATAATAGCCTGAAAGGCCATCAGCAGGTTCAGGCTTATCCCACAACAGCTTGATTTTGTAGTTGTTGCCCACATACTCAAAATCAAAGTTGGTGGCGCCCATGCAGTCGCCTGCCGAAGCGCAGGTCTCGTTGGACTGCTCTGTTTCGCCGCCAGCACCAATGCCGGTAACAGTGTAGCAATGCCCCATTGTGATGCCTTCATCAACATAAGTGCGTACCTCACCGTCGTTGACCATAGCATAGAGTTGTTCATCGCGATAAATATTGTAGCCATATTCGGGAACAGCCTCCTCCATGTCCCAAGTCAGGATGGCGTTTCCATCGACCACCTCGGCCTTCAAACCAAATGGCGCCATATATGTCATTTCATTGCCGCAATTATTGTTGGCGGTAAACAGCACGCCTTCCTCAAGGCCATTCGAATTGCCAGAGTAGGTGTAAACCGTGTTGCTTTCCGAGTCCTTAATAATTATAGACATGCTGCTGACACTGTTTTGAGGCGCAGTCCAGGCAAAACTGACATTTCCTACAGGAACTGGAAAGTTAAATGTCGAAGGAACCGAGTTGGAGATGGTCATGCGGCTAATCTCTTTTCCTGTGCTACTCAACAGGGAGAGGTAACCACCATTCCAGCCTTGGAAAGCCGTCGACTGCATGATGATTTTCCAATCGCAGGTCGGACCAACCAGCACCTTCTCGATACGTGCCATGGCACCATGACGACCCTCAGTGACAGCATAAATCGCATAATCGAAAATGTCGAAATAGGGTATAGACGCATCCACGATACTCATTTCAGCACCTGGAGCCACATTGTCTTCGGTATACACCACCTGTCCGTTGCGTTCCACCACGATTTGGTCGATGGTCTCAAGAGGAGCATTGGTCATGGTGAGCGTGGGGTTCGTCCACGAAAGGGTCGCCGTCAGCGAGTTGTCGTTGGAAGGCTCGGCGGTCACATTGGTAGGCATATTGGGTGTGGCGGCATAGATTTCAGCGGGCACATAGTTGTAAATGACGCTCTCTCCATCGGCATAGCCGTGATCGTCAATATTGAACCAGCCATCGCTGCTGCCGCTCCAGCCCCAGTTGAAGTGTACCATATCGTTGTCATTGTAGCCGTCAAGCACGTAGGCATGACCGCCACCACGATGCACCATAGGCCAATTCATGTCGATAGCATCGATAATCAGTTGCATATAACCCTCATGGGTGTAGTCTTCACGGTAGAAGTTATCCATTTGGTCGGTGTAGAAGAAATAAGCGGGCATGGTTTCACAAAGCTTTCCTGTAACGGCTCCACTACTCGAAGGACGGTAGTTCATGTCCACACTGACACCCACATGGTAAATCAGTTGGGCCACAGCCTCAATCTGCTCAATCGGAGAATTTGCAGAAATGGAGACAGGCATGTTTTCCCAATCGTATGTGGCTTCACCGAAATTGACGATCAATGGGCCGTATTCAGGATGATCTTCAGGAATATAGGTATGGCTTCCTTGTCCCTGCAAAGGATGGTCCCAATACTTCATCAGCTGGGCAGCAGCCGTAGCCACACAGCCTGCATAGCAGTGACCTCCAGGACCACCTTCGCCCTCAGGGCAGAAATAGTTGTAGGGATAATTCTGGTTCCAAGTGGTCTCCACAAGAAACACGTCTTCCCTACCGCCATGGCGCGAGACAAGGCGACCGCATTGCTCAAGCATAGCCCAGTCGGCGGCCACGGAAGCCTTGGCGGATGAAGCCTGCGAGGCCATCATCACGCCTTGACGGACGACTTCCAAATAATCGGCCAAAGCAGGTGCCATGTCATCAGGGTTGAAAGTGCCTTTGTCGGAATAGCCGATGATAGGACGATAGTTGTCGTCGGCAGCGATGATGACGAAACCTGTTTCACCGACATTATAAATGTAATAACAGGCCTCTCCCCTGTCGGAAAATGCCGTTTGCACCAAATTCAAGTCGGAGCTCTGGCGCGTGAACTCGAAATTGGTTTTCACGAAAGACTGTCCCAAGTGTTTTGCGGTCTCTTGGTCGACCGGACAGGCCTGAAGCGTGACGCAGGTCAACGCCAAAGCCAGCATAGTAAGGATGTGTTTTCTCATAGTAATAAATCTTTCAAGTTCAAGCGGCAAATATAAAGAAAAAGGAAACATGCACGCATGTTTCCCTTTCATTTTGAATAGTTTTCCAAAAACGCATCAATGCATCACGGCAAAACGCTTGGTGAAAGTGCCGTTGGCGGCCTTGATGCTGATGGTGTAGATACCCGAAGTCAGGCTTGATGTGCTGATGACCACGCCATCCTCGCTGCAACGCTGCGTCATGACGACCTGTCCCATTGCATTGCAAATGGTAATCTGTTGCATGCCCTCGGCTTCAACGCTCATCAAAGCATTGGCAGGATTGGGATACACCTTGAAGCCTTCGTCGCCGTTTTCGCACACCGAAGTCACTTCAATACCGACAAAGTCTTCGCCATCGGCGGTCCATCCCGGTATTGACTCGCAATAGGAACGGTAGGCCGTCACTTGATAGGTGTAAAGACCAGCATCAACGATGTCGAAATACTCATGCAAGGTCTTGTCGACGGTGGCGATTTCATTATAAGTAACGCCATCCTCGCTGCGATACACCTTGAAAGATTGTGGTTCACCTTCATAATTCCAAGTAAGCAAAGTACCAAAACTTCCATTAGTCCATTGGTACTCAGCACTGAGTTCGGTCGGAGGCTGGCAACCAGCGCAGTCGTTGTCGCCCGAATAGAGCGTGGCAGGCATCTGGTTGGAGTTGCCAGTAAAGGTATACACTGAACTGTTGGATGAATTCTTGATGTTGATGGTCAAACTTTGAACAGCTGTTGAAGGAGCCACCCATGCGAAGGTAACGTTGCCTTCAGGCATACGAACCTGCTGGCTGATAGGTGTAGCAGAAGTCATGGTGATTTCCTCAATCACAGTGCCGAAAGCGTTCTTCACCTGAATCTTACCGCCGTTCCAGCCTTGGAAGTTGGTGGTCTGACCGACTACTTTCCATGTGCAGGTGGGACCATACTGATACGTGACCTTAGCCCTACGGCCTTTGGTGTTGTTGGACATGAAATAGAGGCTATACGTATAGCAATCGTAATCAGTCACATTGTCTTCAAAATGCATGACTTCGCCAGGAGTCACATTGTTTTCGGTGTAAATCTGTTGTCCGTTACGAAGCAACACCACTTGGTCAATGTTCTCCAAAACATTGCCGCCCAACGAGACCGTAGGATTGGTCCAGCTAACCACACCTGTCTTGGAATGGGCATTCACAGCATCGACTTCAAGGTCAGTGACAGCCGGAATCAGGCCGTCGTAGATGTAGTCGGGAATGTAATCGAAGATGGCGGCCTGGCCTATGTTGAAACTGCCGTTCCAACCTGTGTTAAGAGCATCGATGGCGTAATAGTTGTTGAGAGAGCCGCTCCAGCCCCAGTTGAAAAAGAACTTACGGTCAATCTCACGATAGCCGCAGCAGGCAAAGGCGTGGCCGCCTTCAGTGTCACTGCCTGAATAATACAGCGGGAAGCCTTCTTCCAAACTGGCAATCAACATTTCTTCCCAATCGTACTTGGAATAGAGGTCGCGGTCCATGCGTGTGGCATGGTCGGTGTAACGGAAATACTCGGCAATCGCAGGGGGAACATCTTGGGAATAAGCGCCTGACGAACTTCCGCCATACATCATATCGACCGAAACACCGCAGTGGTACATCAAAGTGGCGACGGCTTGGTAATTGGAAGTATTGCAGGTGTTAGGCATATTGGCCCAATCATAGGTCGTAGCACCGAAATTGACCGTCTGCATAGGATAACCATCAGGCGTATAGCTGTGTTCGCCATTGCCTTGGATAGGCCAGTTCCAGTATTTCATCACCATGGACATGGCGGTAGCCACACAGCCGGCGTAGGCATGACCTTGAGGGCCTCCATGACCTGTCGGGCAGTAAGCATTGTAAGGATAGTCTTGGTTCCAGTTGGTGGTCAGTAAAGGAGCTACATCACCACGAGTGCTACGATTGTCGTTCTCGAAACCGTCATGTGCCACGTGCCTCCATTCAGAAGCGACTTCCGCCTCTGGTTCAAAGTTGTTTTCCTGAGCGTAGGCAATCTGACGCGCATAGAAACGCAGGTAGTAAGCAAAGCCGTCAGGCATGTTGTTGGGGTCAACGCTCTCCTCGTCGGAGAAAGAGAGGATGGGATGCGCCACATCGTCAGCCGATACGAGGACAAAACCGTTCTCGAAGTTGAAGACATAGACAGCGGGATTGCCACTTTCGGTCATTTCGGTGTAAGCCAAATTGAGTTCAACGACTTGGCGGGCAGAATGGCTCTGCACATACTTCATGCCCAACTGACGCGCTTGCTCCACGTCGACAGGCGAAGCGATGAGCTGGCTCACGAAAAAAGCCATAGTCATCATCAGAAATAATACTTTTTTCATCGGTTTAATACGTATTAGATTATTGATTTTGAATTATTTACATTTTAACAACACGTTGCATCGTCGAGCCATTGGCCGAACTCACCTTGATGAGATAGATGCCGTTTTGCAGTTGGCTCATGTCAAGGTTGGCTTGACCATCTCTGGCAGGCAGTTGCATCAGGCACTGGCCCATGAGATCATAGACACTTACTGAAGTCATCTCCTCAGCTTCGATGCTCATCTGGCCCGAAGTGGGATTGGGATAGAGTTTCACAGGGAAGAGTAGCTGTTCGTCAACCGAAACATTGGTAAGGGAAACATAGTCCAAACCCTCATTGGTCAATGCAAAATCGGATTCACATTCAGGATAGACGGCTCTCACCTTAAAATTATAATTGACAGCCACAGCGTATGGAACATCGTGTTCGTAAGAGGTTCCAGTGATTCCCATCTCTTCGTATGAATAATCATTGTTAATCAAATCCTTAATCGTCACCGTATAGGAATCAGGAACCCTGTCTTCAGGAGCTGTCCACTCTATGCGGATGGCACATCCCACACAATCAGAATTTATGAATTGTCCTGAAAGTCCGGTAGGTGCCGAGCATGGCAGAACAGGCGGCTCGGGCATAGTGACACAAGCCTCATTGGAAGCCGCTTCAAAGTCGGCACCACGGGCGATGATTTGATAGCAATAAGTCTCCCCTAACTCAAGGTCTTCATCCACATATTCAGTCTCATTTGCTTCAGCGATTTTCACGCCATCGCGCAAGATGTCGTAGGATGAGGCTTGGAAAGCAGGTTTCCAACGCAAGTTGACATGATTCTCTTCCTCGTTTTCAACCAACGCGGCTTGCAGGTCTTTCGGAGCATTGCCCCAATCTACCTCAATAAAGAATTTCTCATTGTCGAAAAGGTCGGTGGCGTATGCCGAGTTGCAGTCAGTTTCGCGGTAATAGGCAGTCACGACATACTGGTAGGTTGTGCCTGGAGTCACGCTGGTATCCTTGCAGTTGGTCGCGTTTGCACCTACATTCTTGATACGTTTGTAGGGCGTATCGTCAGTTTTGCGGTAGACAACATAACCAGTCACATTTTCGTTTTCGGCCGGCGACCAGAAAAGCTGCACCTTATTCTCATTGAAATAATTGAAATACAAGTCCGTGGGAGGCTCACAGCCAGTGCCCGAAGTGACGCAGTATTCATTGGAATTGGCAGTCTCGCCACCAGTGCAAAGAGCGGTGACATAATAGCAATGGCCGCCGATGTTGGTGTTTTCGTCCACGTAGGTCAAGTCATGCGCCATGTTGAACAAGAAGCCGTCACGATAGATGCAGTAGCCAAACTCAGGTGTGTAGTTTGATTCCCAAGTGAGGATGACATTCAGGTCATTCTCAGGATCGATCGTCGCCTTCAAATTGGAAGGTGCCTCGCAAGGGTTCTCGTTGCCACAGCTATTATTCAAGGTACGCAAAATGCCAGCTTCCAAGCCCGAAGATGGGCCTTCATATTGGTAAACAATTTGGTTTTCAGCATCTCTAATCTTAAAGGAAATGCTGGTAATGGCGGAATTGGGCTCCACCCAATAGAGGTTATTATTACCTAAGGCCATTTGGAAGGTCTGCATCTGGGCACTGGAAGTGGTCGTTGTCAGGAAATCGATGTAAGAACCAGCCGCGTTTTGCACGGTGATGCCGCCACCGTCCCAGCCTTGCATACTGGTGGAGGTCATGATGACTTTCCAATCGCAGTAAGGTCCAAATACCGCACTGGTTTTGGTAGTGCGACCGTAATTGTCGCCCTGAACGGCCAAAATGGTATACTCAAACTGGTCGAAGAAAGGCACTTCATCGTCGTAGGTCATTGTGGCACCAGGCACGACATCAGTAATTTCCTTAACGACGATACTGTTGCGCTTCACAATGATCTTGTTGAGTGAAGTCAAGGGTTGACCTATCATGGTTTCGGAAGGATTGGTCCAAGTGAGGTGACCAATGCGGGAGAACTCGTCGTCAATGCTCACGCTCAGGTTTTCGGGAGCTTTCGGCATGCCATCATATACATAGTTCGGGATGAAATCATAAACAATAGCCTGACTTCCCGAGTAGGCGAAATGCTCTCCATCGATGAGGAAAAAGCCGTTGGCCGATCCGCCCCAGCCCCAGTTGAAATAAAAGAGGTCGTCATTGTCGTAACCATCGCAAATGAAAGCATGACCACCATCACTACTTTGGCCGGAATAATACAGTGGAATATGCTGGTCGATGTTCGACTTCAGCAAGGCAATCCATTCGTCATAGCTATGACCTGACTTGGAAATATGCGTAGCTTGGTCAGAATAGGAAAAATAGGTGTTGATGGCTATCGGCACATCCGTGGAGAAAGCGCCACTGCCATCAGGTTCATACATCATGTTGACCGACACGCCACAGTGGTACATCAAGGTGGCAACAGCCACTTTCTGTTCCTGAGTTGCGCTACTGCTGTAAATCGGAATCATGTTGTCCCAGTCGTAGGTAGTCTCACCAAAGTTGGCGTACTGCTCACCATATCCCGTAGCGTTATAGCTGTGTTCGCCTGTACCCGTCACAGGCCATTCCCAATACTTCATCAGTTGGGACATAGCGGTAGCCACACAACCTGTCGGGCAACCACCAGGCACATACATGTTATAGGGAGAACCCTGGTCCCATTTGAGTTGAACCAAAGGTCCAACCACAGGGTAGTTCCTGTCAGGATGCATGACACCGTAAGCCTCAAGGTTCTTCCAACGACAGAGGATGTCACTCGGAATGGGATTGCCTTGCTGCACCATCGTCTCAATACCACGCGAAATCTCGCTCAGCATGAAACGCAAGCCATCGGGAGCAGTTTCATAATTGAAATTGCCTCGGTCGGAATAACCAAGGATGGGCGACGAGCAGTCGTCGGCAGCCACGATGACGAAGCCACCGTCAAAATTGAAGACGTATGCCGTGACCATACCGCTTTCCGAGCGGTAAGTGTAGGCCAAATTAAGGTCGTTCACCGCGCTTTTGGCGAACATGGCCTTATGTTGGACAAAACTCTGTCCCAAACGTTGGGCTTTGCTTACATCAACAGGATTGGCTTGCAACGCCGTGATACCCAGCAATAAAGAGATGATTACAAGTAGATTTTTTCTCATAGTTTATGATTTTAGCGTTTTACTTTCGATTAAAGCGGCAAATATACACATTTTCAAGTTTTCTGCTCTTTTTTCTTTGCCGCAGGGAACAAAATATTGTTCAAAATGAGCCGATAGCCCGGCGAATTGGGATGCATGTCGAGCTCGGTGGGCGGGTCGCCGACAATGTGCTGGTAGTCTTCGGGGTCGTGACCGCCAAGAAAAGTCCAGAAGCCGTTGCCAAAGTTGCCATGAATATAACGGTCCTCGTTCAAGGCACCATTGTCGCCCAAAACAACCACGGAAGGCTTCACATAGTTCTTATTGAAGGCTGTGGTCTGCCCCATGAAGCCCTTCACCAAACGCTCGTGGCACTGAGTGAGCATGGTCGGAACAGGGTCCCATTTGGCCGAAAAGTCGAAAAGCAGGAAATAGTCGTTCTGCTCATTCACCAAGCGCGAGCGGCCTTGCGTAACATCAATGTTGGAAATCTCGTATTCCTGCGGGTTAACCGATACCGAAAAATCGGTGAAGGCGAAACAGTTGTCGTAGTTGAGACGTTGCGGGTCACCACTTCGGATGGGGTCACCGTCAAACATATATTCACAAATGTCGAGGCCGTCGGCAGCCAAAGCCACATCGAAACTATCGGGAGCTGAGCACATCGAAAACATGTAACCGCCACCTGCCACAAACTCACGAATTTTCATCACCACCGCCAATTTGAGTTGCGAAACTTTCGTAAAACCCCAACGTTGCGCCGTAGCTTCTTGTGAGCGCACATCCTCCTGATACCATGGATAGTTGCGGTAGCGGGCCCAGAACTTGCCGTACTGTCCAGTGAAGTCCTCATGATGCAGGTGAAGCCAGTCGTATGTGGGCAGCACGCCTTGCAACACCTCGTCATCATAGACCACATCGTATGGGATTTCAGCGTAAGTCAGCACGAGGGTGACGGCATCGTCCCAAGGCAGATTGTTTTTCGGAGCGTAAACCGCCACACGAGGTACTTTCTGGAGTTTCATCTCGTCCATGTTTACGCCTGGATCAGCGATTTCAGCAAGGATAGCGTCAGCTTGCGCATCGGCAATGACGTTGTATGACACATTGCGCATCTTGCATTCACGCTCAAACATCTCGTGATAAGGAATCAAGTAGCTCCCTCCCCTATAGTTCAGCAGCCAACTGATTTCCACCTCGCGTTGTAGCACCCAATAGGCTACGCCGTAAGCTTTCAGGTGGTTGGTTTGGGTATTGTCCATAGGGATGAGGAGGTAGGCGGCACGGACAGGGAATACTAATGCCAACAAAACCAATATGATGAGTAGTTTTCGCATCTTATAAAAATAAAGCTTGCAAAGATAGCAATTTTTCCGTTTTGTTGCCAAATGGATTCAAAACTTTGACTAAAACCGCTTCACACCTATAAGTCATCCGTGACCTTTATCAGCTTTCCATATTCGAAAAAGTATAACTCCCCATCCAGTTCTTCAGGCACATCCTATGGATTGAGGAAAACAGTGTTGATTTCTCTTGGCAAGAAATAACCTTTTATACAATTCGGGTTGCATATACAGATTTGGATATGGTTTTTTTCAGCAAACCCAGCATTAGGATAGAGCGGTTTCCCTTCCCAAAAAACTCCTCTTACAGAATCGTATGCCCTATTGTTCGCCTGCTGGTTGATGGCATGGGTCATTTGGATAACCGTACAATCCAATTTACGCAGAAGCAAATCCGGCGAATTCCCAACCCTTTCATTGGTCGGCAAAGGATTTCCCGACACTTCACTGACTTCAACCAACAACTCGTATGTTTTCTTCAACTCTTTGAGATAATTGGAAGAGGTTAGATCAAGGCAATAGCCAAGGTCAATGATGGCCCCGACAACAGCTGGAGTCTTAATCTTAGAGTTTTCTCTTTTTGAAAGTTGAACAGCCCATTCCATGGCTCGTTCCTCATTGTTTTCCCAAAAATAGATACCATTGCCCAGCCAATCATAATCGTTAGTGCTGGCCGCCAAGCCCTCTTTCCCTGTCACAACCTTATCAACTACGGTCTGGTCGCAACCATGAAATCCAATAACCAAGTTTGGACGGTTTGAATAAAGGCTTTCCATATTATTGATACATTTTTGCGAGATGGCCTGAAGCGTCATAGATTCCGGCAGATTGCATGAAACGGATAGCGTCTTCTTTAGAAGCCAATATTTTTTTGATCACGGCATCTATTCTTTCTTCTCTATCGAGCTCTTCTTCCTTGTTGGGTTCTTCTTTGATGAGCTCTTCCTCTTTTTCTTTGTTGTTTTCGGTTTCAGGCATGGTGTTTTCCTTTCTTTTTTTCTATGGATTAATCTTTCAGATTCATCAGTTCATATAGATACGCTGGGCTTTGCACATACAATTCGCCTTCTTCGTCCTGCAAAGCCGTCATCAGCGGCGAGTTATATACGCGCTCCATGGCTTGTTCGATGGAGCAGTCTGTGTCTTCCATCACATACTTCACCAACTCGCTCAAAGCATAATCAGTGAGATAAGTCGCTATTTGATGATGTGTAGGCTGGTTCATAGGGTTTCAACGCTTGTTTTATGGAGGAAACGTAACGCCCTCTCCGTGCCAAAGTAATATTGCTGGTCGAGATACCTGTCTTGAAGCATCTTTGCCACTTCCTCGGGCGAATATATCCCTTCTCGATAGTTTGTCAGTTGCAAAACAACGCCATCGTTAGCTATCGGGCCGATGACGATGTCAAAGTCGTGTATGGGATTCACATTCTTTCTGTCACGGTTGGCATCCACGAACAATAACCATTCCACACAGGCTTTTTCAGGAAACACCTTAATCTTTAGGTCTGACCGCAAAGCTTCTTCGTCTAATTCGTATGTAATCAGTGTAGCCGTGCCTTTGAAAAGCCGTGCTTTCTTTTCTGCCATACGGGTGGCAGTTGCCTTATCAGGTGTCAGATAAAAACCCATGCCGAAATCCTTGTGTCGCAAGCTCTTCGTGAGGTCTATCGACTCAATGTCCTGATTGGTGCCGTGGTAGAGTATCATACAAGTGTTCCCCCGTTCTGTTGACAGATGATGAGCAAGTCGTCAATAGTATCGTCCATCGACTGCAAGTGTTCTACATCATAGAACTCAATTAGAAACGCCAATCCTTTGTGCTTTTGAAGGTAGCGGAACGCTGCTTGCCGTGTCATGGCGAAGCGCCGACCGAAAGCATGAATGCATGCTGTCAGAAATGGAATTTCGTACTTGCTCATCTTCTGTCAATTGCTTAATAATTCATACGGGTGCAAAAATACAAAAAGTTTTGGAATTATCATTCGTTCCGCAACGACTTCACCGGATTCACCATAGCCGCCGACAGGCTGCGCAAGGTGACCACCGCGATGGTGACACCCCATCCCAACCTTCAGTGCGTCGCCAAATGCATAGAGCCAGGATGGGGCGGCTATTATTGTTACATCCTCTGTCTTTCCTCCTCTCCTGCCAGACTTCCACGATACTTGCTGGTCTTGGCCTTCAGGCGGTAGCGTAAAGTCAGGTAGACTTCGCGGGAATCGTAGGTGCCGCTTTTGTAAATCCGCAAAGTCGGATAATAAGTGTCATAATAATAACCCGACTGGTTGAACAGGTCATTGACACCCAAAGTAATCGTCATGG